>ERZ1023862.109-NODE-109-length-16835-cov-25.460213_pt1 | contig 16835 bp, 14 predicted proteins | sample MGYA00380388_ERZ1023862 | MGnify/ENA primary metagenome ERZ1023862 (study PRJEB33179, sample SAMN07449007) | human gut metagenome | biome: Human-gut; feature: Human associated habitat; material: Faeces | host: Homo sapiens | place: India: Bhopal | collected... | reverse complement strand
CCCGAAAAGGAGTTTGTCATGGTTAATGTTCAGAGGTTCAATTTTAAGTCGACCCCGACCGATGTCGATGAAGTCAATACCGAGCTTGCGAGCTGGCTTCATATCCACAAGACCAACGAGGTCTCGGTCGTGGTGAAGAGGGAGTACATGGAACCGTACATCCACATTTACACCATCGAAACCCAGCGCGACTTTGAATATGCTGCGAAGTTCATCAGGGAGCGTCGTAGCGCTGGCGACCCAGTTGCCCTCGAAGACCGCAGGAAGTCCCGTCGCGTGATGGGTGCCATCGCAGAGGACATTCTTAGGCACGACCACGAACACCCCTACAAGCGGGGCCTTCAGTGGCTTGCGGCGGACGCGGGCGATTCCGCGTTGCGTCGCATTGATGAATACACCTTCAGGATGGAGGTTGAGTTCTACAATCTCGTAATCCACGACCTGCCAGACCGGTATCAGGATGTGTTCGGCATGGCAATCGCGGACATGAGGCGCAAGCACCACCGCGACATCGAGCTTGGTGGCAACGGGTTCTTGGATTCCGAAGTTTCGTATACCGGCCCGGAAGCCAAGAAGCCCGCCTCTGAAGCCTCGAAAACCGGCTACGAAGACCCGCGTCCCCGTTGCACCCCGATTCCGGACATTGAGAGTGAAGACTCGTTCCCCGAAGGCGACCCGAGGAATCTCGACTTCGAGGAGGACGACCGCGATGGCACCGAGGACGCTACGAACGATAAAATCCTCGCCCACTACCGTGAGCTGCTTATGTTCTGATTGGCGAACGTCGGCTTCCCCATGCTACAATGAAGCGCGTGCGGCCATTGACTCCGACACCGAGTAGATTGCCACCGGACGCCACACGGGGAACCGTGCCGGGGAATCGTGGGTAGGCACCCATTTCGGCTAGGGCAAATCGGCTTCACATGATATTATGGGCCTTGGAAACTTCAACGGAAGTTTTTCCAAGGCCCTTTATTTTTGAAAGGAAGCATTTATGGACGACGAAACCGAGAAGGTAGAGCCGGACACCACGGAGGAATCCCAGACCAAGGAAGCGGTGGAGGACGCCGCAGACGAGGGCGAAGAGGCGCATGACGCCCTTTCCGCCCGTGTAGACGCCCTTTCCGAGAAGGCGGACAGGATTCTTGACATCGTTTCCGGTTTCCGCGATAGCCTCAGCGCTTTCGTGGATAACGGCGGTGTGGTGAGCGAGGGTGACGCCGAGGGCGACACCGTGGCAATCGACACCGACGAGGATGGCGACGTGGATTTGCAGGTGCCTATCGAGGATATGGATTTCTCCCTCGATGAAGACGACGAGTGAAAGGTGAGTTATGGCACAGAAGAACAGCACCATCATGGCGAAGGCTTATTTGGCCGCTACCAATGATTTTCAGCAGCGTATCCCAGACCCTACACAGGCGGGCATCAGCGCCACTATGGAGGCGCTTTTCCAGCCTATGAACGGCATGTTCTTCAATCAGTTCATGGACATTCTTGTGAACCGCATCGGCTTCACCTATGTCCGTGGGCAGAACTTCAAGAACCCGCTTCAGGTGTTCAAGGGCAGTAAAATCAACTACGGTTCCACCATTCAGGAGATTGCCCCGAAGTGGATTAAGGCGCATTCCTACGATGACGAGTCGGAGACCCTGCTGAAGCTGCACCGTCCGGAGGCGGAGGTTTGGTACCACTCCCAGAACCGTCGTGACCAGTATCCTATTTCGGTGAACCCAGACGAGCTTCGCACCGCCTTCACCGAGGAATACGGCCTGAACAATCTCGTCGCGCAGATTATGAACACGCCGAACAATTCCGACGAGTACGACGAGTTCCAGATTATGAAGAACCTCATTGCGGAGTATGAGGGCAAGTGGGGCTTCTTCAAGCACCATCTGAGCGCGTATCCGACCGATGACGCGACCGGCAAGGAGTTTCTGACCGCCCTTCAGACGTATGGCGGAAAGTTGCAGTTCCCGAGTTCCGTGTATTCCGGCACCGACATCCCGGTGTTCGCGGAGCCGGGCGAGCTTGTTCTGCTTGTGACGCCGGAGGCTCAGGCTTCCCTGAACGTGAACACCCTTGCGGCTTTGTTCAATGTCGACCTCGCCAAGGTTCAGTATCGTACCGTGCTGATTGACGAGTTCCCGATTCCGGACGCGGTGGCTCTGTTGACCACTCAGGATTTCTTCGTGTGCAACGACACGTTGTATAACACGACCTCCTTCTGGAATCCGCAGACCCTCAACACGAATTACTATCTGAACCACTGGGGAATCTACAGTGTGTCGCCTTTCGTCCCGGCCATCCTCTTCACGACCGGCGAGGGTACCGACACCCGTGTAATCACCCAGAGCGTTACGGGTCTGACCGTGACGGCGGAGCAGTCGGAGGTGGAGCTTGGCGGTTCCGTGGCGCTTGAGGTTTCCCTTCAGGGTTCCATCTCGGGCGCTTCGGAGGGCGACGACATCGCGGTTCGTCCGGACGCCGCTTTGTATAAGGTGACTGCCGAGACGCCCGCCGCTGAGGAGGTTCCGGCGAAGCCGGTCGCGTTGAACGCGCGCACCCGCGTCGACCAGTATGGCGTGCTTCATGTGCAGAAGTCGGGTCTGCATAAGGGCGATGTAATCACCGTCGCGGCCACTTCGACGTACACGAATCCATCCGGTGTGACCCAGCCGTTCACCGGCACGGCTACCGTCACCGTGAAGTGATATACTGAGGTTGCAGTTAAACGCCCCTTCGCAGAAGCGAGGGGGCGTTTCCATTTGTCTGGGAAAGGTTTTTCTATGGACATCAACGCGATTGTGGGGCTTATTGGCTCCGTGGGTTTTCCCATCGTGGCGTGTTGCGGGATGGCGTGGTTCGTGCAGAACTCGTTCAAGGACTTCCGCGATACCATCGAACGCAACAACGCGCTGTTACAGCGTCTTATTGAGAAGTTGGGAGGTGAGGACGTTGAGGCGGAGTAGGTCTTTTGGTGGGGTCTTCGCGGCCCTTTTGGCGGTTGTTCTCGTTTTGTCTCCCACGGCTTACGCGGATATGCGCGGTGTCGATGTGAGCAATTGGCAGTGTGGTATCGACACTGCGGCGCTTGACGCGGATTTCGTGGTGGCGGGTGCCACTTGGGGCACGGGTGGTTTCGACAACGTGTGCCTTGCGAACGGCGTCAATCAGGCTGCCAACCGGCAGCTGGGGCGCGCTTCGGCAAGCGGCAAGAGCATTGGCGTGTATCATTACGCCATGGGCCGCGACGCGAACGCGGAGGCCGATTTCTTCGTGGATAACGTCAAGGGGTATGTTGGCCGTGCGGTTCTCGCCCTTGATTGGGAGGCGCAGGACAATCCGCAGTTTGGTAACGGCTCTTGGGTGGAGTCTTGGGTTCGCCGCGTGCATGACCGCACCGGGGTGTGGCCGATTGTGTATGCTCAGGCTTCCGCGTTGGGGCAGCTTACTTCTTTCGTGCGCGCGCATTGCGGTGTGTGGGTTGCCCAGTACGCCTCTATGGCTGTGACCGGCTATCAGGAAAGGCCGTGGCTGTATGGCGAGTATGGCGAGGCGATGCGGCAGTATACGTCGAACGGTTCCGTTCGGGGTTACTCGGGCCGTTTGGATTTGAACTATTTCCGTGGCGAGCGTTGGCAGTGGGAGAAGTACGCGAATCCGGGTGCCGCGTCGAAGCCGTATGTGGCTCCGGCTCCGCAACCGGCGAAGCCTTCCGCGCCTTCTGCGAACCGGCGCGTTTCGGTTCGTGTGCGGTCTGGGGATACGATGTGGGGCATCGCCTCTAGGTATAGTGCTTGGCCGTTGTCCTCTTGGTGGGTTCCCTCCGGCGACCCGAACGTAATCTATCCGGGTCAAATCGTGACTTATGGCGGTTCTGGCGGGGTTTCCTCCGCTGTGGGCACCCGAACCTATGTGGTGCGCTCCGGGGACTATCTGGGTGCCATTGCGGCCCGTCTGGGAGTGAACGTGGGTTCGCTGACCGGCTACCGTTCGGGGAACCCGAATCTCATCTATCCCGGCGAGGTGCTACACTATTGATTGTGCCGAAGGCACGGGTTTGATTGCGCCCCGCCACCCTAGCTCCTTGGGTGGCGGGGTTTTTATATTTGGAGGTGCATTTTGGTTCGGTCGTATCCGCATCTTGTGGCCGCGAACGCCTTTCCCGATGTGGGGAGCGTGAAGCCCTACGCGCAGTATGTGAACGAGTTCGATTACACCCGGTGGACTCCGGGAACGCGAATCACGGTGTGTGATGTCCCTTGGGACGGCGAGCGCAACATCGTGGATTTCGAGACCGACGAGGCTAGGGACGCTTGGTTCGAGAAGGTGCCGGGCGAGAAGGTGTCGTTGCAGTCGGAGCTTCACCTGCTTCCGGACGGCACGCTGAAGCTTCCGTTGCCGTTCTCGGTGATGTCGCGTTTCAATTACGTGTGGGTCGAGTATCCGCTTCCCACGTCGCCGGATTCCCCCATCGCGCACGCGACGGGCAAGCGCACCGCTTGCTGGGGTTTCTTCGCGGATTCCCCGCGCATGCTCGCGCCGAACACGACTGAGGTTCGCCTTCGCCTCGACGAGTGGACGACGTTTGGCAACCACGTTTCGGTGACTCATTGCCAATTGCGGCGTGGTCACGCCCCGCTTGCGGCTGTCGACGCGGACGAGTATCTGGCGAACCCCATCTCGAAGTCGGCCTTGCTGTTGGCTCCCGATGTGAACTACGGCCCGGACGCCGGAATCGTGCGCAGCCACGATTTCGTCCCGCTCGGAGCGGGCGAGAAGTACGTGATGTTCGCAAGCGCGATGTCCCCGGAGGACATAAACGCCATGGGCGAGGCGAAGGCGTGGGACGGGGATTCCACGGCTCCCGCGTATGCGGACACCGAAGACCGTTGGGGCCATCAATGGGAGGTGAGGGGTTATGATTGGCGTATCGGCCCCACGGATTTCTCGGGCACCTCCACCCCCGTCTCCCCGTTCGCAAGCGATGGCAACGTGCCCACGGGGGGCTTCGCCTACGCGGTGCGCGCTTCGGAGGCGACGGCGTTGTTCCGCGCGGTGGTCGATAGGACGCCGCAGTTCATGCAGACAATCCGGGGCATGTGGGTCGTGCCCGCGGAGTTCCTTAATCTTGAGGGCGCTTCGACCGTCCGACTCGCGGGCGTCGACGTGCTCCGCTGTTCCGCGGTGAACGAGCTTCCGGACATCGAGGTTCGTCTGACCAAGGAGAGCTTCGGCTATCCGGAGGGTTACGGGGATTTGGCGAAGCTGTACACGTTCCCGTATGCGTGCCTCAACCTCTCCGACAACGACGGCACAAGCGTGGACATCCGCATCGAGAACACGGGCGATTTGAGGCTCCACCGCAGGGTGGCGCTCGCGTATCCGTATCTGAAGGCTCAGGCGTTCCTCACCGGCGTGAACGGCACGGGGGCGAAGACCTACGAGTGGCGGGACCTTTCGGGGGCGGTGCATGGGGAACGTTCTTGGGACACCGACTTCGCGGATTTCATGGCGGAGTTCGACATCCCGACCTACGGGCTGTTCATGGACGGGTACACCGATTGGGCGCTCCGCAACCAGCAGACGAACCTAGAGGCCGCTAGGCTGCGCGCGCTGAAGGACTACCGCACGGGTCAGCGCTCGAACAACACGGGCTACGAGAACACGTTGGATTCCAACGACATGGGTTATGCCAACGCGGTGGCGGGCGCGGACACCGCGCTTGCGAACGGGAACCGTTCCGCGGACACGGGTTATGCGAACGCGGTGGCCTCCGCGGACACGGCGCTTGCGAACGGGAACCGTTCGGCGGATTTGGGGTACTCCAACGCGGTGGCGAGCGCGGAGACCGCCTACGGCAACGGGAAGCGCGCGGCGGACACCGCGAGGACGAACGCTGATTCCACAGCGAACACGGCTTTGGCGAACGCGAACGCGGCGGCTTCGACGGCGCTTGCGAACGCGAACGCGGCGGCTTCGACGGCGCGGGCGAACGCGAAGGCGTCCAACGCGACGGCTCAGGCGAACGCCTACCGTTCCGCCGACACCGCGAAGGGCAACGTGACGAACTCGAACGACACCGCGAAGAAGGTGGCCGCGTTGCGGAACGCCACCTCCACGCAGCTCACCGCGATAGGCTACAGCCAAGCGCATGAGATTGCGTCGGATACGAGCAATTCGTGGAACAGGGCGAAGGCGCAGTGGACGAACGACATGATGGCGGCGAACCAGTCGCTTGAGAAGGAGGCCGCCGCGACCTCGCAGATGGCGGATTCGGTGGCGGGCATAGCCTCCGGCATGGTCTCGGGCGGTGTGGCCGGGGCGTCTTCGGCGTTGGCGAGCGGCGCACTGAGTTCGGTGACGCTTGGCATCGCCATGGCGAAGCAGGACGCGGTGATTGCGAACCAGCAGGCCATGAACACCGCGATGGCGGCTGGCGGCACCGCGTACAGCACGGCGTTGGCGGGCGTGCAGAAGTCGTATGCGGACAAGACCACGACGGCCTCCAACAAGCTGAACACCGACACGACGAACGAGAGCGCCGCGTTGGCGGATTTGAACGCGACCAACGAGCAGACGACCGCGAAGGCGAACGCCGACGCGACGCTGGGCACGGGGGACGCGAACGCCGACCGCTCCTATGCGACGGAGACGGGGAACGCGGGCCGCACGTATTCCACCTCCACGGGGAACGCGGCTAGGTCGAACGCGACGGCGCTCGCGGTGAACAAGCTCAATCAGGAGCTTCAGCTGGGAGGCACCGACGACGCGGACGGGGGCAACCTCGGCAGGATGCGCGCGACCTCGATAGCCAACGCGACGCGCACGCGGGACGTGTCGAAGACGAACAACCAAGCGTCGAGGGACACGGGCGTATCGAACGCCGGTGCGACCCGCGACACCGCCAAGGGCAACGCCAAGGCGTCGCGCGACACGACCGTGGGCAACGCGGGGCGTTCGAGGGACGTCGGAGACGCGAACGCCTTGGAATCCCGTGAATCCACCGAATACACGCTGAAGTCGAACCTCGAAATCGCGCCGGAGCTTGCGGAACTCGCGTACAGGCAGCAGCGGAACGCCTCCCCGAAGGTCTACGGGGCGTTCGGGGGAGACCCGACCCCGGACGTATTCAGGTACAGGGGCGTGCAGGTTCGCGTGAGGACGCAGAGCGAATCCGCAATCAGACAGGCGGGCGACCAGTTCCTCCGCTACGGGTACGCCTACAACGGGGCGTGGGAGGTGGCCTCCCTGAACGTCATGCCCCGCTTCACGTACTGGGAGATGTCGGAGGTGTGGCTGGACGCCGATACCGATATAATGGAATCCGCGAGGCGTGGCATAAGGGCCATGCTGGAAAACGGCGTCACGGTGTGGCGTCGCCCCGAGGACATTGGCAAGGTGGGTATACATGGCAACAAGTGACACGGTGACGGTTGACGCGGAGGAGTACCGGAGGTACAAGGCGGCGTATGACGACGCGCATTCCCAGTACGAATCCGCCAAGTACACCGACGCGCAGATAGAGGCGATAATCGGCAAGCGGGTGGAGGACGCGCGCTTGGCGATGGAGGCGCGCTACGCCTCCGCGATGTACGACGACGAGCGCGCCGCCAACGCGGCGGCGTTGGAGGACGGGCGCACCGCCTACGAGCGGTTGGCGGGACTGCCCGCGAACATGTTCAGGGAGGGGGTGCCCGATGTCGAAGAGGCGTGACGACCGCAACGGCCTTCTGTGGGGCAACGACACGTACTGGGCGAGCGCGGCGTACAACACGCGCCTGTTCCAGATGTACCGGCAGCAGATTATAGAACTCGCCATGTCGCGGTTCCGCTGGGTGAACATGCCCGCGACCATCGACGCGAGGTACCTCGAATGGACGCTGCTCACGCAGGGCGTCGCAACGATAGCGTACCCGCGCACGCAGAAGGGGACGTTCTATTCCACGCAGGTGGCATACGCCGCCCCGCCGAACGTGTACGACAACCCGACGCGGTGGGTCTCGGTGGGCAACAACGGGTGGCGTTTCAACGCCTCCCCGCGCACCGGCGTGCTCGTCTGGGACAACCAGTTCCGCGTGCCCATCATAGACTGGGTGGACATATGGGCGCGCGAGCTTGTGGACATCAGGCGAACCATGCAGATGAACCGCATGCACCAGAAGATACCGTATGTGTTCAAGGGGCCGCAGGAGAAGCGGCTGGACATGGTTAACCTGTACAAGCAGGTGGCGGGCGGCGAACCCGCCGTCCTAGCCACGAACGGCATAGAGGCCATCGACATGGACGTGCTGAAGACCGACGTTCCGTACCTCGGCGCGGAGCTGTACACCGCCCTTGAGAACCAATGGAACGAGATATACATGGGTCTCGGCATCCCGAATCTGCCGTTCAAGCAGGAGAGGCAAATCGAGGACGAGGTGAAGTCGCAGACCGCGCCTTCGTCCCTCATGGCGCTGAACCCGATGGACGCGCGCCGCACCGCCTTGGAATACCTGAAGCGCAGATTCCCCGACTACATCGACGCCGACGCGGAAGTGGTCTGGAATCAGGACAACCGCAGCGACAATTTCAACTATCTCAACAACCTACCGGAAAGGGAGGAATCGGAAGATGATTACGCCACAGCAGAGACCGAACTGGGCTAGGCCCGACATCGGGGTGCCGCCCACCCCCATGCCCATGCCGGACTTCGGGTGCGACCCGATGGGCGACATGATGGGTCAGGAGGACTTCCACAGCGTAATCAGCATCTCGCTTGGCGAGCTTGTGCGCTGGGGCTTCATCGTGTGGGGCGAGCCTTCGTGGACATGGGACTACTACGACGAGAAGCAGTATTGGCGCGTGTGCGAGAAGCTTGAGAACCACTATTGGGGCCGCGAAATCGGCGTGCTCCCTCCCGGAGCTTGGAAACGCGAGTTCATGCGCAAGATGAACGAAATCATGCCCAAATACAAGCTCGCCTACAAGGCGCTCGAAGACGGCGTGGCCCTCATGCGCACCGGCGACCAGTACGGGAAGAGCCGCGACGTGGGAAGCGAGTTCCCCGCGACCCAGCTCGGAGCCGACAACGACTACGCGAGCGACGCCACCGACCGCGAGTACGAGAACGTGAACGAGGGCGACTACCTCGAACGCGCCGACCGGCTCCGGGCGTATGATGATATAGACCTGCAAATAGTAGACGAGATGGAGAGCATGTTCTCCGCCTTGCTCACGACCCACATGAATGGAGGCTTCGGATTATGAACGAATCCGAGAACAAGGGAACGTCCGTTCCCGCCACACCGCTGACCCCTGCCGAACCGACGCAGCCGGTGTTCCCGCCAATCGACGCCACCAAGGCGGTTCCGCCCGTGACGCCGTTCCCCGCATGGACTTGGAACACCCCGGTGATTCCGCAGTTCTACTGGAACGTGTACAGCGCGGAGCAGCGAATCAGGCAGATTTGCGTCGAAATCGGAAGGATTCAGGCGTACCTCGAATACTTCGCGGCGAACTCCAACGCCGCCCATTGGTACCTCGACAACCGCTTCACCCAAGTGGAGACGCGACTCACCGCCCGCGTCGACGGGCTGGAAAAGAGGCTCACCGAGGAGACCGCGCGCCTCGACAAGGCACTGGCCGACGAAACCGAGAACCGCGTGAACGCCGACAAGAACCTTCAGACACAAATCGACACCACCAAGACCGCGCTCGAAGCCGAAATCAAGGCGCGCGAGGCGGGCGACAAAACGAACGCCGACGCAATCGCCAAGGAGACCGCCGACCGCGAGGCCGGTGACGCCGCGTTGCGTGCCGATGTCGACGCCAACAAGGCCGCAATCGCCAAGGAGACCGAAGACCGCGAGAACGGCGACGCCGCTCTGCGAACCGATGTCGACGCCAACACCGCCGCAATCGCCAAGGAGACCGCCGACCGCAAGGCCGGTGACTCCGCGTTGCGAACCGATGTCGACGCCAACAAGGCCGCAATCGCCAAAGAGGTTACAGACCGCAAGGCCGGTGACGACCAAATCGCCAACGATTTGGCGACGGAGACCAACGCGCGCGGGAACGCGGACACCGCGCTAGGCGAACGAATCGACGCCGAAGCCACCGCAAGGCAGGACGCCGACACCCACCTAGGCGAACGAATCACCACCGAACACACCGAACGAACCCACGACGTCCAGACGCTCACCGCGTCCGTGAACCGCCGCCCGCTCGCCACCGCAATCACCGCGAAGGAGGGAAGCGGCGTCACCGTGGAATCCACGGAATCCGATGAATCCACCGGAACCAAGGTGGTTATCGGCTCCACTTGGGAGGGCGACTTCGCTTCAATCCGGGGCGACGTGCAAGCGGAAGCCACCGCAAGGGCCAACGCGGACGCCGCGCTGGAGGCGAAGCTGAACTCCGAAATCGACGAACGCCGCCACGACGACGAGGTGCAGAACCAGCAAATCGCCGGAAAACTCGCGTTCGGAGCGGTCAAGGCGGGCGACGGAATCACCGTCGTCAACGACCCCGACACCACCACCGCCACCGTGTCCCTCGCAAAGCACCCTATTTCGGAGGGTATGCTGCGCGCGGGCGAAGGCGTCGCCGTGACGAGGGACGCCGACACCAAGGCGCTCACAGTTACCGCCGAAGTGACCAAGGCGAAGCTGGACGAGGCAATCGGCGGAATCCCCGGCTACGAGCTGCGCCCCGCCACAACCGACCAGCTCGGCGGAATCAAGGTAGGAAACGGCCTCAACGTGGCCCCGGACGGCACCTTGAGCGCCGTCGAGACCCCATCAGGCCCCACCGGACTCGAAACCGTCGCGCACGACGACTCAATGACCGGCGACGGCACCGCGTCGTCCCCGCTGGGCGTGGCGGCGGCTACGAACGGCGGTCTGACAGTCGGCACCGAAGAAGGGGCCAAGGGCCTCGCCATCAACGCGGGCGACGGCCTCGGCCTAGAGGGCAACACGCTGAAGGTCAAACCCGCCACGGCAAACGAGCTGGGCGGCGTGAAGTCGGGCGTCGGCCTATACACCGACTCCGCAGGCCAAATGAGCGTCCAAACCGGGCGCGGCATAACCGTAGCGGTGGGCGGCGCTATCGAGGCGAACTTGGGGGAGGGTCTAGACTTCGACGGCGACGGAAAAATCACCGCCACCGGAGCGGCGGGAACCAGCGAATCCGTGAAGGTGGTGTACCCGACCGCGACGCAGGACGCGCTCGGCGTGAACAACACCAGCGGCGACCGTTCCGTAGGGGAGTTCCTGAACTTCCTCGCGGGCGTCGACCATAACGGGCTGCCCACACCGAGGTTCGACGTGAAACGCTTGGAAATCACCAAGAGTCAGATTGTGGCCGCAATGGGACGCGATTTTCAGACATCGGATTTGGAAACCGTGAACGGGGGCTATTTCGACGGTGCCACCGCCATGAATCGGAACCTAGGCTCCATTCTCAACACCACGTTCGCGCCGTACAACTATGAAATCGCAAGCGTCGTCACTGTGGATTACGACGTCAACGACCGGGGAAGCATGGTAATAGACGGAGATTCTATTCTCACCTACTTCTCCACCTCCGACAAGGATTCCTTGGTGTCTACGTTCAATTCGCTTGGCGACAACCGCACCGTGTACGTTCTGTACTGCATCTCCGCCTACAGCGACGTGCTGGACATCCATAGCAAGTACTGACGCAACGAAAAAGCCCCGCGGAATCCGTTTCCGCGGGGCTTTCGCATACCCAACCGGCTATCGTATGCCGAACATCGACATCGCCTCATAGAAGCGCTCCCTGACGCCCACAGTGGTGAATCTCAATTGATTGTACATAGCCAAATCAACCAACGACTGCAAGGTCTTGTTCGACCGCTTCACCATAAGCATATCCACCCGGTTGTCGGCGCGGGTCAACGCGAACACCGGGGAGGCACCGTTCGGAATCGTGTCCGTCACATGGTAATTGCCCTTCACCGCGTCATACCAGACGCCGAACGACTGCCCCAAGTAACGGATACCGAACTCGAAATCCGCCCACCTCGGCTTAGGCTCGATGAAATCATCATGCGCCGCGACGAACTCGTTCCTCGAAGCCAACGCCTCGCCGGACAGACCACGAAGCATACGACCCGAAACCGTGCCAGTGGACTTCTCCACGGCATACTCGTCGTCCCGCACGTAATCCAACAGAAACGTCTTGCCCGCATACCAATGCCGACCGAACTCGGGAGGTGAATCAATCCCGTACCGGACGAAATACGGATTAGTCAAATCGCATGCGTTGCTCAGCAGATACACACGCGGAGGTCTCGAATCCGAATCCGCGCGCTCGCGCGCGCAGGAATCCACGACGTTCGCAAGCAGCTCGAACTCATGCGGAAGATACCCATGATACCTGTCCGTCCGGTCTATCGTGGCCTCGTCAAGAAGAAGCCTGTACACACGCTCGAACGTGCGCTTCTTCGACTTCTGCATCTCCGTCAACGCCACGAAATAACCAATCTGATTCCACACCGGCTTCACGGAATCATCGACCGGCCTGCGCGCGATGAACGCCGACTTGGAATCCGTGCGGAACACATACCCCGAAAACTCGGGAAGCTCCGCAAGCCTATCGAAATAATTACGCGCCACATCAGGAATCTCCGCCTTGTACCGGGCAATCTCCACGAACCGCGAACCGTCTCGAATCCAATCGCGCACGAACTGCGCGCGAAGCCCGAACGTCTTGCCCAGACCACGCGCGCCTACGACCATGGTCACATCCGCGTCATAACTCAGCGTCTTGCGCCAATCGTAAAACTCAGCCATGCCTCACACCCCTCAACAACTCCACATCGCCCGCGACGCCGCCAAGCACCACGGGGTTGCCATCCCGAAGAACGACATCCCTAGCCTCGTCCCGCACATCGACGCCGTGCGAGCGAAGCCACGCCACATTCTCAAAATTGACCTCCTTCGACGTGTCGCCCAACATGCGCGACACCGGATACAAGGCCACCGCCTCATACGCGCGCACATGCGAGGTGACGCCCAGATAATCCGTCACATCGCCATCGTACACCGAATCCGGCGACGGCCTATGCGTCTGCAACGCATGGCAAATCTCATTCGATATGTTCGCGTTGTAACCCAACGCCAACGAAGCCACATCCCCGAACGAATTGCCCGACGCAAGCAAATCATCCATCAACGTCTCGATGTGATACGCCCCCAACGGGCGCGACAAACCCGCCATGGTCACATGCACATGGCCCTTCGACTCGCTCACGCGCGCCTTGTTCCAGAACTCCATGTGGTGCTCCCACCGCGTGCCCTCCACAGCTGACTCCACCTCGAAGCCGCCCACATGCGTAAGCTCCGACGCGAACTCGGGATACAACCGGCGCACGCGGGACATGCACCGGTCTATAGCGGCCCTAGCGGCCTCGTAAACGGGCCGCAGAGCCTCGTCCAGCTCCGCATCCGACACATCATCCGCGACCATGCACTTCACGCTGTCGGTGTCCCCACCCGTCACGCGGAGGCGCGAACCGAAACGCCGCCACAGCAGTTCCATCGCAATCACCAAATGCATGCGCGAACCCGCCACAATCCGCATCCCATACGTGTACAGGACACGACAATGCTCGGGACGCGACACGGCGAAGTTCTCCGGAGTCACCACCGAGGATTTATCCACCGAAATCTCACCGCACCCGTCGACGACGTAGCCCGGCTTGAACACATCCTGCGCCATGGTCCCGTAAATCGCGTTGAACATGCCCTTCACAGTGCCATTGTAATAATTGTTCAGAAACCCCACATCCATCACGCCCGAACGCATCTCAGCGGCCAGACCCTCCGGAATCGACGCCGGAATCTCCCCATCGAACGGGGAACCGTCATAAACCTTCGTCATATGCTTGCAATCGGACTTGCGCTCGAACAGCATGTTCGACTGCAACGTCACATAATCGGGCGGCAACTCGAACGTGTTCGAAACCTCCCCCTCCAACGGCGTCAACGAATCCCACTCATACACGCGCGACATCGCCCACAACTCAATCTCGTTCACGAACATGGTCGCGGAATCCGCGGACACCAGCTTGCCGAACGCGAACCTAGGGCGCACCGCCTCGTCCATATACCCACGCCGCCGCGTCGCGTTATCCGCGTCCCTAGCGGCGGGGTCGTTGGCGAAATCGGTCTGCCCCAGCATGTTCTCAACGAACTTGCCCCTAGGCTCCAACGCGATTCCCCACTCCTCGAAGCACGAACCACGACGAAGCCTAATGCCATCGAAACGAACCCGCATATGGAAGGCCGGATAGCAAGGCTCCGAATAATCCTCAAGAACCGACTCCAAAGACCGGGAAAGAACCTCCCCCACAGCCCACGCGAGTTCGTCGGGGGAAGCGGGGGCGAACCCGACCGGAACCCTACGACCATTGATGAACGTGTGGTGCATCGACGTCACATCGAGGGAAACCACGTTACGCAACTCCTGACACGCCGTCGACATCGCCGTGAACGTGAAGCCTCCACGGAAGCACGCCTTGCGGAGCGCATAGGTGCCATAATCCGGGGGAAGCTCCGCCTCGCACAACGACTCGAACTTGCGGAGCAATGGAAACGACCTGCGGGACTTCGAGCCACGGCGGAGGCCACCGAACTCATGGCGCGCCATCTGCCGAACCAAGGAGGTCTTGGTGAGGACGCGCACGCCGAGCATGTCGGAGGTCAGCCAATCGTTCGCATGGAGAAGATAGGAAAGATACGCCGGAATCACCTGCACGTCACGCTTCGCATAGAACAGCTCCAAATCCGTCAACGGCGTCGAAGGCGTGCGGACTAGGGAATAATCCCAATCGCCCGTAGCCTTCGCCACACCTGCCGTGTCGCCCATGGCCTTCAGCCCGTTCTGCTCAAGGAAGAACGTGTCCCAGAAACGCATGAGCGGCACCGAATCCTCCTCGTTCGCGTACACGTCGAGGGTGTAGACGTGCGTGGAGGACTGCGCGTTGCAACGGAGGTCGAAATGCTCCGCGAGGACGTGCATGATGGTCTGAAGGTCGAACATGAGATTATAGGCGCACACCACGGGGACGTAATCGTTCGCCATGCCGTCGTCCATCAAATCCGAGAGACGGGGAAGGAACTCACTGATAGTCCGGTCGAACGTGATGTTCTCGCCCTCGCAATCGGGTTCGTACTCGTTCAAATCCACGTTCCGCAAATCGTTGAATATGTAAAGAATCGGATACGCGCGCTTTCCGATGTTGCACGTCTCCGTATCGAACGCGCCCACGACACGGAACTCCACATCGCTCTTTGAAACCATGGGAATCACCAATCCAGAACCATTTTCATGAGAATGTCCGGGGACTTCTCCTCTTGGATGGAATCATCGTACTGCATGATGGTCTTGTAGCCCTCTTCGGTCATGCTTCCGTCCTCATTGTAATAACGTTTGCGCTTATGAAGCTGCGCCCACAAATCCACCTCTTCGCCCGTGACCGGGTTCGTGGCGTGCCTGAGACGTTCCACCGTCTTCTGATACGCCTCGGCTAGGGTCTCGCTGTTGGTGCCCTCAAGAATCCTCTGCACGCGCTCGCTCACGTCATAGCTCAGCCACAGACGACGGGTGCCCTGCATGAACGCCTGAGCCTCCACGCGGGACATGCCTCTGTATTCCCTGCCCCACTCGCGCTGAAGCCCGCGAATGTCCTTCTCCGTAGTGCCACGGGTCAGAGCGAGCGTCAATTGCCTCTGGAAGGCACGGTTTTGGGCCTCTACGGCGAGTTTATGGCGATTGCGCACATTCGTACCCGATAGGTTCCTAGAGAGGAACCAAACCGCCTTCTGGCGCTCCTCGGAGGTATGGCCGAACTCGTAGCCCTTGAAATCCGGATTACGGGGTGCCCTCGAATACGTCTTAACCAAAGCGCTCTTCATCTCACGAACGTAGGCGCGCGTGGCGCGACGCTGACGCGGGCTGAGGTTGCCCGATTCCAGAAGTCGGTTCTGCCGGTTAATCTCGGTCACAACGCGCTTGCGGAGGTTAACGACCGCATCGCTCGCCTTATGCTTGTTCTTCCTGCCTGCCATGTCTAATGCTCCTTATGAGTGGAGGGCCGACGCTTGTGCAACGGCCCTCCTGTTATGGTTAATGGGATTTATCGGGTTCTATGGGAGTTAGTCCAAGAACTCGACGTTCATGTAGTCGCGTCCGTTCTTGGAACGCTTCATGGAAAGCTTGATACCCTGAGACTTCAGAGCCTCACGCATGCCATCCTCCTCGACTTGACGCACAATGTCGGTGAGGGCGAGACCCGCGAAGTAGAATTTGTCGGGGTGCTCGACGGTTGAGATTACGGCGTACTCGCCATCCCTGCCCTTGATGAAGCCGAAATCATCGACATGGATGGTCTCGCCAACGAGGGTCTTGATGTCGCCCTTCTGGCGCTCGTCCATGAAGGCGATACCCTTGCGCTCGAACTTCTTGAAATAGTTCTTAACGCCGAGCAGGTCTTCAGCGGTCAGGGACTTTGTGTTGTTAGTTGCAGTTTCCATAGCTTTGGTGCCTCCCAGCACCGGGTTTGTTGTCACGCCTTGAGGGTGCCGTACTTGACGAAATCCTCAAGACTCATTTCGTATTCGTTAACCGAATACCGGCAGTCGGTAACTTTCACATGCTCTCCGGGATTCGCACGGTTCAGCACCGTCTCCAATGCAGAACGGGTGTAGTTCCCGAAGATGGTTCCAGTTACCGGAGTCGTCTCACCATTCGCACTGCAAACTCCACTGTAGTTTGTGGTGGTGATGGTTCTACGAATCTTTGTCTGTGCCATCTTTGTTCCT
>ERZ1023862.107-NODE-107-length-16919-cov-10.635792_pt1 | contig 16919 bp, 13 predicted proteins | sample MGYA00380388_ERZ1023862 | MGnify/ENA primary metagenome ERZ1023862 (study PRJEB33179, sample SAMN07449007) | human gut metagenome | biome: Human-gut; feature: Human associated habitat; material: Faeces | host: Homo sapiens | place: India: Bhopal | collected... | reverse complement strand
GAAGCGCCGCAGGCGGGTGGTTTTTCCTAAAAGCTAAAAGCTAAAAGCTAAAAGCTAAAAGCCAGTAGCTAGAAGCCCCGCCCGTTCGCACGCATCTTCAGCCACAAGACCTGCGGCGCAGCCGCTGAAGGCCTCGATCTCGGTCTCGACCTCGATCTCATTTTCCCCACGCCGGATCGTCGGCGATTCTCTTTTTCCTCTCGAAGGTGGTGGCGTTCTCCTTATTGATGGCGTAGTCCTTGGAGGAGAAGTCGTACTGGGAGTGGTAGAAGTTGGTCCTTGCCTGCCAGATGCCGGTGACCGTATCGAAGGCCATGTCGTTGGTGAAGACCGTCTGCTCGTGGGACTTCAGGGTGGGCATGAGGTCTGGATGGGCGGCCTGGTAGTCCGGCGACAGGTATACGAAGAAGGGGATGTGCACCATGTCGTAGTAGAAGGGGGAGGTGGTATGGAAGTGCTTCATATTTTCCCCGTGGTCCGAGAAGTAGATCATGGACTTCAGGTTCAGGTTCTCTTTGGCGTATTCGAAGATGTCCTTCATTACCTGGTCATCGTAGGCGATGGTGAGGTCGTAGTCATGGTAGGGGTCCTCTTTGGAAATGCCCAGCTTATCCCGGAGGTTTACCGGTACCCGGGCGATGTAGGTGTAGTGGCTGCCGTCGATATTGATGAAGATGACCCGCTTCTTCGCCGGGGGCAGTTTCTTCAGCACCTCCAGGGTATAGCCGTCGTAGTTCTTTTCCCAGTAGGAATCGTCGCATCGTTCGGCGATCATGGTGACCCCGGCACTGGACATGGAGCTCCGGTTATGGAAAGAAATCCAGTCCGTCCGGTATCCCGCCGCCTTCGCCACGTCCACCATGCTCACCACGTCTTCCAGGGACATGTCGCCGTACTGGTTGGCGCTGGTCATGGCATAGGACAGGGAGAAGAGGGTATTCGGGAAATTGGAGTACGCATGGTAGCCCAGGGCAAAGTCCGGGGACTTCGCCATTTCTGAGAGCCAGGGCGTCGTATTTTCGGGGTAATCCGGGGTGAAGGCCTTCATGTGATCCCGGTTTGCGCTTTCCCCGATGATCACGATGTGGGTGCCCTCGTCGATACCGTCACCGGGATCCGGCGGAACGAAGGCCATATTCTTTACGTTCTTGTCCAGGTTGTTATTCAGCTTCTGGAGCAGCTGGTATTCGCTGCCCTTGGAATTCAGAGATTTGATGATGGACGCCGGGAAGACGTGGGTGATCTGGCGATAAAATCCGCCGAAGAAGAGGATGGAAATCACCGCCAGCCCTATGGTATAAGCCCGGCCGCTGCCCCGGAGGAAAGGGCCCTCGAAGGAACGGGCCGCCTTCATCATGGACCGGGCGAGACCCACGGCACAGGAAATGACGATGCCCAGGGCAATCACCGCCATGACGAGATGCATGGGAGAACCCATGGTGCGGAAGAAATCCTTGATTTCCTTCACATGGGTGGAACGGACTGCCATCATGGCGAACATATCCATTTCTCCGCCGAAGAGCACGTAGTAGCCGATGTAGATGAAGGGGAGAAGCACCATGAAGAAGGTGTAAATTCCCGCAATCACCGTCCACAGGGAGCGGAATTTCTTCAACCTCGCCGTGAGGGCAGTGTACACATAGGGAAGTGCAAAGAGAAGAGCCCCCAGCACGTAGTAGTCACCGAGATGTTTCTTCTCCGGAAGGGACGCAAAGCCGTAGGCCCAGGTAAATGTGCCCGCCCAGAGCAGGGCGAGAATAGCAGCCCATGGCAAGAGCCGCTTCAGGTAGGCCCGGTTCATGGTGAAGAAAAGCCCGAAGGACACGATGAACATCACCAGGAGCGCCGCTCCCAGCCGGGGCTGCACGTAGCTGTGGATATCCGGAAAATCGCCGCCCAGGTGAAGAATCGCCATGATCACCACGGCGATACCCAGGGGCCAAAGCAAAGCATAAAGAACTGTCTTTTTCATAAAATGCCTCAACTTCAGATTTTTGTTTAAAACTTGTCAACATAGTATAAATTTAACGTAAATCATTATATCACAAGTGACTGGCAGTCAGATAGTGGGACTGGGATTTCTTTTATTCTTGATGGGCCGCTGGGGAGTAGAGTCAGGTTTCCGACTTGGACAAAGTAGAGAATGTATGACTTTTGGGCAGAGAATCTGTTTCTTCCTATAGAGAATAGGTATTTTTGCTTATATATCTATAAATTTCTTGCTTACTCTATAAATACAGTTATAATTAGTAAGATATACTATATTGTCATGTAATTTATTGTGCAGATTAAGCAGGATAAAACGGATAACAGAATTTGTATAAGACTTTACTAAAATGAACGGGAGTATTTTATGAAGAGCAAAGAAATAGGGAAATATGCTTTACTGGCTTTTGGCGCTATGGCGCTGATTTATGTCTGGTTTGCCATAGCAGGAGTGACGGATCTGGGAAACTGGACCCATGGACTTCGGAATATACTGACAGGGGTTATTTTTGTCTTCTTAGCCCAGCTGGTAACCGGAAGAAGTCTTAACCATCCCTCCTGGTGGCCGGGAATTGTTATTTTTTACTTCTGGTTGGCTGCTTTATCCTATATTGAAGTAAAGTCCGGCGGGACCTGGGGAGTACGGCTTGAAGCATTGAATAACGATGTGCTTAGCCTTATTTCGGCTTTAGTTTTTATATTTTTATTGGAATATATTGGATCCCGAGATTCTCATATGAGAGCTATTCTAGGGCTTTTCAATTTTCTGCTGATTGGGTATCTGTCATTCAGTATATTTGTATACATTTCTTACTACTGGATTTTTGGAGCCGGATTTACCTCTAATGATATGATTTCCGTACTCCTTACCAATAAACAGGAAGCATTGGAATTTCTGCAATCCCATATGGGACTTGGTGTACTTGCCTTAGTACTTGCTATTTTTATTATTTATATGTTGCTCGTTGGCTTTTTGATTTACGTGGGCAGTAGAAAAGAGGAAAATCTGAAGCCGTTACCACATACCTTGGCGTGTAAAATAATAACCGGGGTACTGCTTATAGCTTCTTTGGTGACCATGAATCACTGCATTCCACGTATTTTCCCAGCTTGGCCGTATCGTGTGGCCCATAAATATCTGGCGGATGCGAAAGCAGCTATGGTTCACCATGATGATAATCTGAAAAAGTTGTATTTTACCGGTTCTACTCCGGAAACGCTTCCCGGGTCTGTAATTGTGGTTATTGGGGAAAGTGCTAACAGAAATCACCTGAAGGCTTTCAATTCGGATTATCCGGCTGAGACTACGCCATGGTTTTCTTCTGAAAAGAACAATCCGGATTTTTATTTGCTGAGAAATACCTATTCCTGCTATCCTTTGACAGAGAAAGCACTTTCCATGTATTTGACGAATCTGAATCAATATAATGAATTAAATCGGGATGAAATGATTACGATAACCGATATAGCAAATAAGGCGGGATATAATACGTGCTTCATCAGCAACCAGGCTCCAGCACCAGGAAATATGGCCTTGGAACTAGTCTCTGGCGCATCGAAGAAAAGATTTACTACGCCTCATCCTGGTGGTGATGATATGAAGGTAATGGATTATTTAAAGATTTTGCCGAAGGTAGGTAATAATTTTATTGTTATCCATTTAGAAGGCAGCCATGACCGCTATCGCGATCGAATACCTCCGGATTTTGAGGGAATCCATATTGATGGGCATTCTATAAAGGAGAATGACTATGACTCCAGTATCATGTATACTGATAATGTACTGAAAAATATTTACCAATATGCGAAAGACAATATGAATTTGCAGGCCATGGTGTACTGCGCTGATCATGGAGAAGATATGAAGAGCTTTCATGGCGATGGGTACTTTACCTGGGATATGATTCGTACACCGGGCTTTGTATATCTTTCACCGGAATATAAGATGGGTCATTTGTCTGTCGCAAATCATTTAAAAGCAAATGAAGGACAGGTATTTACGAATGACCTGATATTCGATATGGTGTGTGGTATTATGGGTGCAGAGAATACAGCGTATAGCCAAACCTATGATATTACGTCTGCACAGTATGATTTGACCTGGGAGAATGCCGTATCTAAATTCGGTCACGTGAGGGTAAAGGATGATCCGTTCCATGTTAAGGATTATTCGCAGGCTTTAACGAATAAGGAGTAAAATGTGGGAAATACCAGAATAAATCAATTGGCCGGAGTAACAATTGGCCTTTTTATGATTATTTTGTCATGGCGATTTACGGCGGCCTATTCCAGCTATGCTTTTGCCGTATTTGTACTGTTTTTTGTAGTAGATGCAATATATTCCCATAAAAAGCATCTTCGCTTTATGCCGGAAATTACTAAATCCTTTTTATATATGGCTTTTGGGATTTTTGCATTGTATTTCTTATTCGTTTTATCGGCCGTCATTCATACAGATCATAGAGATATTTTCCGGGCTCTTGACCGTTTCGCTTTGGTAATACCGTTCTTTATGACCTGGTGGATTTCAGCAAAGTATCAGGTGGAAAAAGGCATCAGATGGGGAATTCTGGTTGGGATGGCTATTGCATGTGCCATTGGACTGTATCAGTGGCATGTGGAACCGGGGCTTCGCATTTTGAGTTCCTATGCCCACCCCAATCATTTTGGAACTATGATCAATCTGATGGTACCCTGCATTATCTATGCAGATATCAGGAATAAGGATAAATGGTATAGAATTCTATCTGTCATTGTTGTATTGGCTGCCATCGTTTGCCTACTGATGACTCGTTCCAGAGGGGCACTCATTGCATTGTCGGCATCTATTATTGTAGGAATCATAATAGCTTTATTTGAACTGAGAAATTTTATTTCGCCTTTGCTAAAGAAAATAAGCGTTATTGTGGCTGCTGTTACAATTATTTTTGCCGGCCTTGGCACCTACTATATGCAGAGTGGGCGACAGGAAGTAGAACTGGGGGGAGAACGGGACCTGATGATTGAGGCGACTATCAAGATGTGGGAGGACCACAAGATGATTGGTGTCGGGGCGGATCACTGGGAGGATAACTACTATGGCAGGTATCATCCGGCAAATGGTCGTGAACAGGGACTCAGCATGCCCCATAATATGATGCTCTATTACTTATCTACCGGAGGAATTCTTGGGGGCCTTGGGTATTTGATCTATTTGGTATCAACAGTGGCGGGTCTCCATCTTTCAGTAAAAAAGCGCCAGGACTATTACTGGTGTCTTGCTATTTCAATTATATTTCTGTCATTCTTTTTACAGGGAATGGTTGATACGACAATCATTAATAAGATTCCGGGAAGAATGTATTTTGCACTGATGGGAATTATTGCGGCACAATCGCAGGTTGGCCATGTCAAGAAGTACTGAGAATTTTATAGAATAGGGGATGTCTATGAGAATCCTGTTAGCAAGAATTGCACCACTCTATGGACGAAATGGTGGTATGGAGCGGGTGGAAGCAAGAATGGCAGATGCTATGGTTCAGCGAGGACATGCCGTAGGAATTCTCTCAATGGACGAGCTTCCGGGAAAACCCTGTTTTTCCATCCATTCTGATGTACAGATGCTTAATTTATATGATTATATGGATCATTCTTTTCATGATGTCCATTACAAGCTGGTTAGGAAAATAGTTCGACCCTTCAGTAAAAGAAGTGCTCTACGCTGGAGAAATAAAGGACGTGCTGCCGCTTATAAATCAGGAATGGGTAAGGTATTGGCTGCTTTTCAGCCTGACGTCATAGTATCTTTTGATGCCGAATCAAGTGCCATGTTTTTTGATTCGGTACCGGATTTGAATATTCCTCTAATCACTATGTTCCATTTTCCTACAGATATAGCAGTAAACTGGGAGGATTCAGATGAGCAGAAGGCTTTACTGAGAAGCAGTTGCGTCCAAGTACTCATGGATCAAGATATTCAGACCCTAAAAAAGCGTCTGCCCCATGTAACTGCTGTCCGGATTCCTAACGTTGTTCCCCAGTGGTCCCCAATAGCTGATTTGAATCAAGATAAATCTGTATATACTATTATTAATGTGGCTAGACTTGAAAAAAATCAGAAAAGGCAGTATTTACTGGTTGAAGCTTTTGCACTTTTAGCAGATAAATTCTTGAACTGGAATGTTGAATTTTGGGGTTCCGAGCCCGATGGTGGGACGGAATATACAGCAGAATTGCAGAAACTTATACATGACCGTAAATTAGAGAGCCGGGTTTTCTTGAAGGGTAATTCCAGCGATATTCACAGCCATTATGTGGCTTCTGATATTTTTGCCTTCCCCAGTGCTTTTGAAGGATTTCCGCTTGCCATGACGGAAGCCATGAGTGCAGGCCTGCCGGTGGTTGCATACAAAGATTGTCCTGCGGTGAATGAACTCATTGAAAATGGGAAAGATGGTTACCTCGCTGAGAATGGGGTGAAACCATTTGCAGAAGGCCTTCAAAAGCTGATGAAGGATAGAGAGCTCCGTAGCAGGATGGGGCAACAGGCACATAATGCTATGAAGCAATATGCTCCGGAATCCATCTGGAATCAGTGGGAAAACTTATTGAGAAATGTAGTTCATTTAAATCATACCAGGGGGAACTGATATGTCCGATATTGCGGCATCTATTATTATTCCGGTATATCAGGCGGAAAGGTATATCCGGCAGTGTCTGGATAGTGTTGAAAAGCAGACATTCCCAAATTTTGAGGTCATTGTGATTGATGATGGAAGCAAGGATGCGTCTGGGGCTATTTGTGATGAATATGCAGCAAAGGATGAACGCTTCCATGTATATCATCAGCAGAATATGGGAGTCACAGCGGCAAGAAAAAATGGATTGTCCCATGCGAAGGGCAAATATATTTTTTGGATTGATGCAGATGACTATGCAGATATCCGTCTAGTAGAGAAGGCTGTATCGGAAGCTGATAAACGGGAAGCGGATATTGTTATTTGGAATATAATGACCAAACGCGAAGATGGTACGGTTACCGATAAAACGCACTGGGAAGAGGGTTCTTTAAAGGATTGGAGACGAAGTGCAGTCATGGGCAGGTACAGTGTCCTTTGGGCTGGATGCGCAAAAAGATCTCTGTGGGAGAGGGTAGAATTCCCGGATAGTAAAGTCAGGGCCGGAGAAGACGGCTACCTGATGATGGATTTATTGTTTAAGGCAAATTCCATTGCATCAGTTTCGGATACTCTGTACTATCATCTCGACGATTCTATCGGGTCTATTTCTAACAGGAAGACAATTCGTTACTATTTTGATAATTATCAGCTCTGGGTCCATCGTTATAAATTTAGCAAGAATAATTTTCCGGATCTCATGGACTTTTGTGGGCAGCGGGCTTTATCAGCAGCGGTTAAATCATACTGTATGGATTTAAAATTTCAACAGCTTGGTGAAGAAGAGAAACAGAATATTTTGGATACTCTTGCATATTTCCAAAAACATGTTGTCAGTGGACGAACTAAAGAAAAAATACTTAGTTGGGCTATACGAAATCATCATTACTGGCTTTGTGATGCCTATATTCAGCATAAATTAAAAAAGGGGAAATAATGGAAGCGGTAATTACTGTCATCTGTCCGGTCTATGGAGCAGAAAAATATCTTCACCGGTGCCTGGACAGTGTACTGTCTCAGACTTTTACAGGGTGGAAGCTGCTGCTCATCGATGATGGCTCACCGGACAGATGTGGGGAAATCTGTGATGAATATGCACAGAAAGATAGTCGGATTCGTGTGATTCATCAGGAAAATATCGGCGTCAGTGCCACCAGAAACCGGGGACTGGACGAAGTGGATACGGAATTCTTCTATTTTCTGGATTCCGATGATTATGTGCCACCCGATGCGCTGGAAACTCTATACACTATGGCAATAGAGCAGGGTGCGGATATCGTGGTGGGCGGTCACAGCCGGGTGGAACAGGATGGATACATCCACTGTGATTCCGACAATTGGCCGAGTCTGAAAACTACGGAGGATATCCAGCTGGCGATCCTGCGGAACCGGATTCCGAACTTTTCCTGTGCCAAGCTGTTTAAAAGGAAACTATGGGATGGCATCCGGTATCCTGTGGGACAGGTGATGGAGGACCTCTATACGGCGCCCCATGTATTTTATCGGGCAAAGAAAATTGCCATTACAAAACGGTCCCTATATTTCTACAGCCATGAAAATAAGGGGAGTATCATGAGCCGGGGTGGAGAAAGATATATTCGACTTAAGTATGGACAGTTCCTTGCCTGGCGGGAACATGAAAAAGTGGCAGATGCTATGTGCCCGGCTTATAGTATGGAATGCGCTAAAAAATCTTTCCGGGCAGCAGTACGGGCATATATGCTGAATTATGGTATTGCAGAATTGAGCGGGCTGGAAGAGCAGGAAATACTGGGATATCTTGGCTCGCATATGAAAATGAAGTTGAAATGGTCATTGCGGATCAGCAGTCATCTGATCAGGAATGGAAGTTCTCTTTTAGGGCCGCTGGGGAAAATTCAAAGAAAAATCGTAGATAGGCAGCAGAAACGAAGATTTGAACGAGCGAAGAGATAATCTGTTTTTTACGGGGAGCTACTATGGATAACAGTTCATTTATATATCATAATTTATGCGGTGATGGCAGCTTAATGGTCATTATTCCTCATGAAGATGACGAAATTAATCTGGCAGGAGCTCTTATTTATGGTGCTCGACAGGAAGGAATACCGGTGAAATGCGTCTTCTTAACTAATGGAGACGCGGAATATCCGGCCTTTATCCGTATCCATGAGGCCGTAAAAGCATTAAAAATTTTAGGGGTGAAGGAAGAGGATATTATTTTCCTCGGGTACCCTGATGGAGGCCGTCATGGGGAACGGTCTCCCTTTCTGCATAGACCGGAAGAAATTAAAAAGGCTGGTGGTCATCCTGTTACCTATGGAAGCAGGAATCATCCGGACTTTGCATCTTCGAAATATGGCAAGCCCCATGACTGCAGCTGGGAGAACCTGCTTTCCGACCTGGAAGCGGTGATACTGGAATATAAACCATCCCTGATTGCGGCTACGGATTTTGATTACCATCCGGATCATCGCATGTGCTGCTTAGCATTCATGGAGGCTATGAACCGGATTCTCCATAAAGACCATAGGTATCGTCCAAAAGTACTCATGGGATACTGCTATACCACCGGCTTTGACTCGGTGGATGATTTCTATGGCCCCCATCTGTTGTCTACCGTGGTGAACAGGCAGACTCTGCGCAATAAAAAGTATGAGACCGAGAATCCCGTCTATCCATGGAAAAACCGGCTTCGACTTCCCGTTCCGGCGGCCTGCCGGACACGGCTCAAGGATAACATTCTCTTCCATGCCCTCTGTGCCCACCTGTCCCAAAAAGCATCCCGCCGGGCGGTACAGCTGGTGAATGGGGATGAAGTTTTCTGGGAACGCCGCACAGATAATCTGCTCTATGAGGGAGAAGTGACGGTCTCTTCCGGAAATCCGAAATATCTCCATGATTTTCATATGATAGATACGAAAGATATTCTCTCTGATGAACCGGAAATGATGGATTATCTCTGGACTCCTAATGGCGATGATAAAAGTCCCTGGTGTCAGTGTGATTTCCGTAAGCCTCAGCATGTGGAGTCTATGGCTCTTTATGGTAATATTGAAGAAGAGAGCCGAATTGAGAAAGGCCGCATTTCTTTTAGTAATGGCTTTGCTTTGGATATCGGGCCACTGTCCCTTCATGGGCAGCCGGCTGTGGTTTCTTTTCCTCCCCAGGAAGAAGTGCAATGGGTACGCTTGGAAATCATAAAGTCCATTGGGGAAGCAGCGGGACTATCGGAATGGGAGATTTTCCGAAACGAAACTAAGAGTTATCGTTTCCTGCAGATTACGATGGATGATCAGTTTGCCTATGATTGGACCATTTATCCAGGGGAGAAACCAAAAATTGGAGTATATAGTCCGGATACAGGAATTTCCACTCGGTGGTCTGTAAATGGACAGCCGGTATCAGAAGAGGAATTAAATAAAAAACTACAGCACCTGCAGAAAAAGGCAGTTATTCGTGTAGAGGACTCTGAAAATCCTTCATCGTGGTGTGAAGTCACTGTTCGACCGGCCGGGCTCCTTGATAGTATAGATCACAGGCTGACAGTGATGCAGGACCGATTCAGCATATGGTGGGAAAAGCAGAGTGAAAAAAGGCCGCATCATAGACTCAGGAAGATGAAAAAGGAAGAAGATTATAGGGTATAATACTTGTATATATATGATTTCACAGGATGGAGAGGTAAAGATGAAGTCTGTCACTGAATATCTGGATCATAGTGCGGCCGTATATCCGGATAAAATAGCCATTGTAGACCAGTATCGTTCTATTACATTCAAGGACCTTCGGAAAGAAGCCCTGCATATTGCGTCCTACATTATTCGTCATTTTCAGTTATTCCATCGACCGGTATGCTTTTATCTGGATAAGAGTGCTTCCTGTATATCTGCTATGATGGGGATTGCCTACAGTGGTAATTTTTATACGCCTATAGATACGAAAATGCCGCAGGCCAGAATCGAAAAAATTCTGGAAACGTTGGAGAACCCCGTTATTTTGACTGACAAAGCCCATCAGGAGAAGGTAAGAAACTTTATGGGGGTGACGGATGTATTTTGCTTGGAAGATGCATTTCAAGAACCCTGTGAAGAGTCAGCAGTATATGAAAAGGTAGATAAGATTATAGACACCGATGTGCTCTATGTGCTTTTCACTTCCGGGTCTACCGGTACGCCAAAAGGAGTTATTATCGGCCATCGGTCAGTCATTGATTATATTGAGTGGGTAGTCGAGACCTTTCATATGGATGCTGATACGGTCTTTGGTAACCAGGCACCTTTTTATTTTGATAATTCCATTCTTGATATATACTCCATGCTGAAAACCGGAGCTACCATGTATATCATTCCGCAGATGTACTTTGCATTTCCAATTAAGCTGCTGGAGTATATGCAGAAGAATCTGATCAATACTATATTCTGGGTACCTTCCGCCTTGTGCCTGGTTGCGAATCTCAGAGCTTTGCCCAAACGGCATGTAGATTCTCTCAGCAAAATTCTTTTCTGCGGCGAAGTGATGCCAAATAAGCAGCTGAATCAATGGCGTCGGGAATACCCGGATGCTCTGTATGGAAACCTTTATGGACCTACAGAAATTACAGATGTCTGTGCCGCTTATATTGTGGATAGAAACTTTCGGGATGATGAAGCACTTCCCATGGGTAAAGCCTGCCGTAATACGGAAATCTTCCTGCTTGATGAAAATGACCGGCTGGTGAATGCCCCGGAAAAGGAAGGAGAACTATGCGTGCGGGGGACCTGCTTGGCCTATGGGTATTATAATAATCCGGAGAAAACAAAGGCAGCCTTTGTACAGAACCCTTTGAACCATTCTTATTCGGAAACGATTTATCGAACCGGGGATTTGGTCAAATATAATGAACGGGGAGAATTGGTCTATATCTGTCGCAAGGATTACCAGATCAAGCTGATGGGGCATCGGATTGAACTTGGAGAAATTGAAACGGCCGCATCCGCAGTAGCTGGTGTTACCCAGAATTGCTGCGTTTTTGATGACCGACGTCAAAAGATTGTCATGTTTTATACAGGGAGCATTGAAGAAAAAGGATTGTCTACATCTCTAAAGGGAATGATCCCTGATTATATGATTCCTGGCAAATTTATTAGATTGAAAATTATGCCCCTGAATCTGAACGGAAAAATGGACAGAGTGCTTTTAAAGCAGAAGTTGGAGGAATAATATGCAGGAAAAAATTGCAGCTTTACTTAAAGAAATTAACGATAAAGATGATGTGAAGGACTTTAATCTGAATCTCTTTGAAAATGACATGCTTGATTCGCTTGGGATTGCCCAGCTGGTAGCATCCATGGAAGAGACTTTCCAAATAGAGATTGACCCTGAAGACATTCTTCCGGAAAACTTTTCTACCATTAACGAGATTTCTGCACTAGTAGAGAAGTATAAGAGGTAATTCATGAAGATTGAGGTCAAAGGATACACTCCGGAATATAAGGACGGATTTTTGGAATGTCTCAAAAATAATTATTCCTGGATGGCAGAAGAGTCGAACGATGCACTCTATGAATGGACGAAGCCATTTATGGAATACGACTGGAAGGAGCGGCTTCCGGAAGAAGTTAGACCTTATCAGCACGGCATGATTTTTTTATCAGATGATAAAGTTGTTGGATTTCTTGGGTTTATCTATTCTAAACGCCATTGGAATGGGCACGAATATATTTACCAGAACGGAACTACCTGGGCCATCAATGAAGGCTATCGTATTTACCTTTTCAAAGCATTGAAAAAAGCAGATGCTCTTGCTGATGTGTTAGGAGATTTTACTCCGGTTAAGGCAGTGGAAGAAACACTGACTAAGGTATTCAAATATCAGTATATTGACCACTTTGTCTATCGCTTCTACCCGGTGCCTTGCTTCCATGAATCATTAATGTATAGAGAAATAGTAAATGATAAAGACTTAGATGATCCGGTTTTACGTACAGAATTTTATGACCATAAGCCCTATGGTGTGCGGTGTATACGGGTGTCCGATGGACATGAGGAATCATATCTATTTTTCCGTATTAACCAGAGAATCAGAAAGCATAGAAAGATTTTTAGGAAAAGAAGGAGCATCCTGAAGATTTTAAAGCTCACGAATCCTGACTTCTTCTGCAAGCATTATAGAGAAATCGTATGGCACCTGCAGAAAGGGGAACATCCTTATGTACAGTTGGAGCCACGATTCATTGCGCCTCATAGAATCCAGGGATTTGGGATTAAAGAGAAGAAAGTGGTGCGGCTAGGATTAGATAAAACCGGCTTTGAGGTGCCTGTAGATTTACTGTATTCAGAAGAAGCAATTTTGCCTTGATTATACGGATATCTGAAGATAAAAACTGATGCCAGACATAAAAGGAAAATATATCCGAAATCGCTGGGGCACAAACTGAAATTTGATAAAACAGAAGCATTGGGAAAGCAAGGCAAGAATGTATGTTGAGAAAAACTGGACTTTTAACTGCAGATGTTTTCAGCTGGTGATTTGTGGATGAGTAGCCAGCCATTAATGAAAGACTTAAATAAAGAACTGTAGTATCTGCTGGAAAGGCGATTATCCCTGCAGAGGGAAAGAAAGATTTTGGGGTATGGTGTGAGGCTACCATTCGCCTGACAGGCTCATTTGGTAGCAAAGTTCCCAGAATGGCAGAGGTGCAGGACTAATTCAGAATACGGTAGAAAAAGTGGGGAAAGAAGGGCCTCATCATTAACTTAGGAAGATAAAGAAAGAAGATTATTTTAATCTATGAGTTGTACCAGTTTAGACTTTCAATACTAACGTGGGAAGTGTCTTAATGTGGTAGTGACGGTTGCGCATTTTATCTGTAGTTAAGGCGATGAATCATGGCTTTCTATGAATTCCGGATGTTTATGCATGGGAGATAAGAATGAATATACTATTTTTCTGGGTGGCGCAATTTGTTGATCAAAGCAGCGGAATGGAACGAGTGCTTTGTAACTTTGCTAATAATCGAAACCACAAAGGGGATCATGTTTCTGTTGCATATTGCACGGAAGTAGATGGGAAGCCATATTTTGCGCTGGACAATCAAATTGGCCTGTATAACCTTTTAGACTTTGGAGACGCAAAGAGATGGGAATCAAAGCCCTATTTAACTCCCAGGAAGAAAATAGGTAGAGAATTGATTCGGCTTTTTAATTCACGGAAAGCTAAGGATTTTGAGTTATATATAAAAGCTGAATACCTGAGCCCTATGATTCGAGAGCTTCTAAAGAAATGTAAGCCTGATATTATCATTTCTTTTGAGCCTAAGAGTACTTTTTATATGCAACAGGCACTTAAACAGCTTCATTGCAGAGTACCTTTGGTTACCATGTTTCATTTTTCTATGGAAAATGCATTTGATGTTTCTTCCGAAGTTGAAAGAGAAGCTGTATTACAAAGTGATTGTGTCCAGGTGCTGACTCAGTCAGACAAACAATCATTGAAACAAATCTTACCTGAATGTCATGTGTCCTATATTCCTAATGTGGTTCCCCAGTATAAATTGGATCAAAACAAAAAAGGCAATTCCCATATTATTTTGAATGTGGGTAGACTTGACGCGCAACAGAAAAGGCAGCATATTCTTCTGGAGGCTTTTGGAAAAGTTGCTGGTGATTATCCGGAGTGGAAAGTGGAGCTCCTTGGCGAAGATAGAGATGGTGGGCAGTATATAGCTAGGTTAAATAGAATTATAAGTCGCTATCATTTAGAAGATAGAGTTAGCATTCACAAGCCGGTGAAAGATGTACTTGGCCATTATCAGAGCGCTGCATTCTTCGCCTTTCCCAGTGCGTATGAAGGATTTCCTTTAGCTATGACTGAAGCTATGAGCGCAGGTCTTCCCGTAGTTGGGATTAAATCCTGCACTGCAGTCGCTGAAATTATAGAAAATGGGAAAGATGGCATATTAACTGATGATTCTATAGATGCCTTTGCGTTAGGACTTCAGAAACTCATGGCTGATGATTCTTTGAGAGAGAAGTGGGGAGAAAATGCCCATATAAGTATGAAGGAGTATGCTCCTGATAAAGTTTGGGAAAAGTGGGATAGCTTAATTCAAAGGCTTATTTGACTGATAAAGTTTATATCTGAACCCAAAATATGAATGATGGTGTAAAATAAGTAGGATAGTATAGGGAAATAATCTTTTACTTGGAGGAATGACATGAATATAGCAGTAGCAGGTACGGGGTATGTGGGCCTTTCTCTGGCCACCCTTCTTTCCCAGCACAATCATGTGATGGCAGTGGATATCATTCCGGAAAAGGTGGACATGGTGAACCATCGGAAGTCGCCGATTCAGGATGAGTACATCGAGAAGTACCTGGCGGAGAAGGATCTGGACCTCACCGCCACTACCGACGGGGAGGCGGCCTATAAAGATGCGGAAATCGTCATCATCGCCACCCCTACGAATTACGACAGCCAGCGCAATTTCTTCGACACCTCTTCCGTGGAGGCAGTCATCGACCTGGTAATGAAGGTGAATCCCCATGCCATCATGGTGATCAAGTCCACCATCCCCGTGGGATACACTGAAGAAATCCGGAAGAAGACTGGTTCGAAGAATATCCTTTTCAGCCCGGAATTTCTGCGGGAATCGAAGGCTCTCTACGATAACCTTTATCCCAGCCGCATCATCGTAGGTACGGACCTGGAGGATCCCCGGCTGGTGAAGGCAGCCCATACCTTTGCAAGGCTTCTCCAGGAAGGGGCCATCAAGGAAAATATCCCCACCCGGTTCATGGGATTTACCGAGGCGGAAGCGGTGAAGCTCTTCGCCAATACCTACCTGGCCATGCGGGTGTCCTATTTCAATGAGCTTGATACCTATGCGGAAATGAAGGGCCTCGACACCCGGGAAATCATCGACGGCGTCTGCCTGGATCCCCGGATCGGGGAGTTCTACAACAATCCCTCCTTCGGGTATGGCGGTTACTGCCTGCCGAAGGATACGAAGCAGCTTTTGGCCAATTATCAGGATGTGCCGGAGGATCTGATCGAGGCCATTGTGAAATCGAACCGCACCAGAAAGGATTTCATCGCCAATCAGGTACTGGCGAAGGCAGGCTATTACCATGATGGCAGCAGCTATGATGCGGCTAAGGAAAAGCCTGTAGTAATCGGCGTGTATCGCCTCACCATGAAATCGAACTCCGATAATTTCCGTCAGAGCAGTATCCAGGGGGTTATGAAGCGTATTAAGGCCAAAGGGGCAGAGGTTATCATTTACGAGCCTACGCTGGAGGATGGTACCACGTTCTTCGGCAGTCTGGTGGTGAATGATATGGAGAAGTTCAAGAAGGATAGCTGTGCTATCATTGCGAACCGCTATGATGAAGTGCTGGATGATGTGAGGGATAAGGTGTATACCCGGGATCTTTTCGAGCGGGACTGAATCAGAGGAATTTGAGGGGCGGTCAGACTATTAGACTGACATGGGGCCTGGAAATGTATCCCCGTTTACGGCAAGTCACGTAGAGCAGGGGGATTTCGGGGTTTCGCTTCGCCTTGCTCGAAATGAGGGGGCAGAGATGGGATTTAACCAAAGAGGCATCCTGTTTTTCAGGATGCCTCTTTTTCTTTTTATTTATTTTTCTCTATCATCTGTTTTTGGATTTCTTCTACAGCTTCCAGAGGAAGACTGGTACCCTTTGATACGTCTTCCACAGAAAGGCCCATGGAAAGCAGGCGGAGAGCAGTCTCATTCAGACCCGCCAGTCGACCTTCTGTGCGACCTTCCGCGCGACCTTCTGCACGTCCTTCTGCGCGTCCTTCTTTGCGGCCCTGGGCCAGGCCTCTGTTCAGGGCTTCTTCTGAGTGGGGCGGTCGGACGTCAGGCTGGCGGCGGACCGGACTTTTTCATCGATTCTCACCCTTTCCATAGGAAGGAGGAAATCCATTTTAAGAAAGTGCGGCATGCCGCACTTTTGTAAAATGGGATTTTTTCATGAGATTGCTATCGCAGTCAGAGTCGTATACAATAGGGACAGATGTCATTTTATTGTTTTGCGGCATGCCGCACTTTTGTAAAATGGAGGGCGTCATGGAGATTGAACGGCCTTTTTATTTGAATCGTCTGCTTCGGCTGAAGGATAATGGACGGATTAAGATTATTACGGGTATGCGTCGGGCCGGGAAGTCATACCTGCTGTTTACGCTTTTCCGAAAGAATCTTCTCCAGAAGGGGGTGCCGGAGGACTGTGTGATTTCCATTTCGCTGGATGCGCTGGCCAATGCCCGGGAGAGGAATCCTGGGGCGCTGG
>ERZ1023862.99-NODE-99-length-17535-cov-9.041247_pt1 | contig 17535 bp, 19 predicted proteins | sample MGYA00380388_ERZ1023862 | MGnify/ENA primary metagenome ERZ1023862 (study PRJEB33179, sample SAMN07449007) | human gut metagenome | biome: Human-gut; feature: Human associated habitat; material: Faeces | host: Homo sapiens | place: India: Bhopal | collected... | reverse complement strand
TTTAGGAATTTGTATACATTTTCCTTAGTCATAGAAACATAACGCGCTAATTTCTATGTCTATTATATAACGCGGCAAAACCACGATTATACTCAATAAATACCGTCCATCCAATTATCAGGCTCGTCCATCTTGCTAACATCCATCATAGGAGTAGTAGCTACCTTCTGATATAAGTCATATGCCATTTTAATTGTATATCTCTTAATACTGTCAAACAACTGAAATGGAGTATAATTATATATAACATTAATATCAATTGCCAAACCGATAGAAAGAGCAGAAGCGTAATTGCCAAAGATACTATTAGCTTTCTTCTTATCTTTATCGCTCTTTATCTGATTTCGTATTTCTCGACCACGTTGAAGTTTGGCCGCAATTTCGGCAGCTGCATCATTAGCAGGATTAAATTCTTCTTCATACTTATCAGTGCCTACTGGCAAAAATAATTCTTTCAATGTAATTCTGAAATTTTCAAAATTCATAGGATTGAGTTGTCCTACTATCGGTCCATTCTCCTGTACTCTAAAATTGATACACCCAGCGTCATATTCAATTATATAATCAGGAAAAATAAGGCCGAAAAGGTTATCTACATTTCTTTTCGTGTTTTCGTCCTGTTGGATGATTACTAATAATATTTGAAAATCGTCCATATATCCTAATTGACTTTTGCCCACGTTTTTCATTTCTGCGGCAAGTTCTTTCGCCTTGACAAAAAGTTCAATTGACATAAGAAACGAATCTTCACCAAAAGCACAAATATCTTTAATAGACGGTTGCGAGATAGCAACATTTGCTCCCGCAACCGTCACTGGCATTCCAGAAAGATATTTACCTAAATCTCCTTGTAACTCTGACATGCTACACCAGCTTTATAAATCTTGCGGCGCAGGCTTAGTATTATCAATATTCTGTGAATCATCAGCTTCGCTATGGCTAGCTGAGTATCGTAGCATTACGCCACCTAAATATTCATTTAAAACAAGCTGTTGCGCACCTAAGAATTGTAGTTTACCTATACCAGATAGACGAGTATCATTCATAATACCGTCTACGTATCCAGCAATCATCCAAGGACGTAACTGATAGTCATCTAGTTCCCAATAGTCAAGTTGTGAGATAATCGTGAAACTAATAACGCAATTGCGATAGCGAGGATTCTCAGAAGGAGAAAAATCATCAAAGTCTAACATGATATAAGATTTAACTTCTTCATGTTCTCCAAAAGAGAGCTTGGGAGTAGCCTTGATATATTGATTATCATGTAGGTCTTTAATAGTATATTGTTCAATCTTACGCTGATATTGGTCTTGTGTCCTATCAAGACAATCAGGCGTATTAATAATAAGTAACTTTTTCAGCATATCGCTGTAAGGCCTACTTTCAACAAAAAGTTTTCGCCAAATGGTTTCTTGGTCTTCTGCATGAGAAAGAAAAGTAGACTTATAATTAGTTCGTAAGATATTAGAAGCAACGTGTTTCATGTAACCTCCAATCCTTATAACGATTTAATCTTAACTGGTAAATCTGTCTCAACATCACCATATACCGCATGAATGACAAATTTACCTTTCTTGCCAGATACAATTTCCACTTTGCAAGAATCATTATTGGAATCTACAATCTTAGCCATAGATTCATCATCAATAGAAAATGCGACTCTTTCACCTTCTGGAAGTTTCTTAATCCAGTAGGTATGAATATCATAGGGATAAACCTCTTGCGGCCCTTGAATTAAAGGCTTCTGCCATTCGATAATTACTGTTTGGAAGAAATTGCCATAACAAATATCAAACGTTTTTACCGCACCAGCATATACTTTAACTTTACACATGCGACCATCTTCATATTCCTCAAGTATTTTGACTCTTGGATTATTCTTGACTTCCCAATGAATCTTTGGGTCATATGCTTCATTTGAGATAACATATCCAACAATAGTATCTTGTTTAGCCGTTGTCGCACCACTAATAACATTGATGGGTGTAGTCTCGTCTTTAAGAATACTGGGCAGTTCTGCGATGCTATTATCATAATACTCTTGGATTTCAAGCTCTAAAATACCAGGTACTGTAATCGAATCTGTAACTTGTACTTCCCATGTATGTCCAGCAAGTTTGATATGAGTAAAACGATGAAAAAAGTCTCTAGTATTTTCATCATTCTTAATATAAATGCTACCAGATAGATTAAGCTCGTTGATATTGATGTTATTTTTAATAAACCAACGCAAATCTGTTTCTACAGGTCCCCTAAAAAAAATCCAATACTCTTGACCATTTACATTAAGTGTGTAATCACAACGAATAATTTCAGACCGCAAATAAGCTGTCTCTGTAATTACTGGCAAATAAATCATCCAATGAGTTCCACTGTCTAATAGCTCAAAAGTTTCACCAGCTTTTAGACCACTCTTGAAATCGACAGAGATATACTTTTTATCGTAATTAGCCTTCAAACCTCCTGACATGGAGTTAATGAGACAAGGCCAAGACTGATTATTGAATTTAATCATTCTCTTATTATAGTCATTTTTTAAAGCCGCTTGAAAAGACATATATTTAGACTGATTAATTCTTCCCATATTATCGCCGCCAAGCCATTGAAGACGAGCGCCTAATGTTTGAATACTCATAGGCTCTCCCTAACGTCGTTAGCGATATTACAGGCTTCAAAAATCATGCGGCGAAAAAGCATAAATTCAATATCTTTTCCCTGTTCTTTTATGCCTTGCAGCTTATATACGAGTTGATAAAGTTTCGGTACATTAGGAGTTACAAGAGTCATGCCTGTAATCTCAACAACTAAAGTATCTAATGGCTTAATCCAATCTTTACCATCTTCAAATGTAGGTAGAAGTTTAAAAATTTGATTTGTGATGCGTTCTAGACTATCCTTAACATTTTCTACCTGATAGTCTAAAATCCTATCATCTATTACCATTAACGCCATTATACCACGCCCACTCTAAAGAAGTACCATCTTTTAATTTACCAGCAGTTTTTCTTCCTTGCGTATGAGTAATAGCCCTACCAATCCCAGATGGACTTTTTAATCCATAAAATTCTGCTGCTTCTTTAATCGTATCAAATACTTGTCCGGTAGTAAGACAAATTACAGATTTAGCAACTGGATTTTTTGCGCCGATTCTTGACTCGCTTAGATGATGTTTAGCTTCTTCTGATAATCTTTTACCAGGATGTGCTTGAACCCACTTTGCTTTTTTTTCTGGGTCCGCAAGAAACTTTTTCATTCTTTCGCTAATTGCTTTTCTTTGTTCTTCTGTTGGATGCCATCCAGAACAACCATCTCCGCCTGTACTTATATTATAACCCCATTTTGGATTGGTTGTTTCATAGTCTCTGATACATGCAATTTCAAGGCGCTGTGCTTGTTTTTTGGTTAATCTATATGCTACAATAGCATGTATAAAATTATCCCAACCATATTTCTTAATAGCAGCATAAAAATATCTATTAGATTTATAGCCATTTCCTCTTTGCCATCTAAGAGAAGGAGGATTCAAAGAAGTAAGGCCAAAATAATATTTTCCATTTATCATATTCTGATGATAATATACGACATATTCTTTTTCAGCCATTAATATCACTTCCTAATTGGTTCCATAATCAAATGGAAAGTTGACCTAATATGACCTTGGCTATCTTCTTCTCTTCTACAGTATAAACGCTCTGCTTTTCTAGCTTTCTGCTCATACTCCTGTTTCATCGTGATAAGTGAACGCATATGATTAGCCTGAGACGTAAATGAAAAGTCTGAACTTGAATACTTCTGACGAATAAGGTCCACTGTAGCAAGTTGGTAACTAATCCATTCCGCAATCATATAATAACGGATGATAATTTTTTCCTCTACTGTAAGGCAAGTAGAGAAACATTTATTTTCATAATCTAAAGTAAATGGGTGCGCCCAATGCGGGAACTCAAATTTAGGAACTGCCGCAACCAAAATTTCTTCAAGCAGCTTTTCAGTATCCTCTTTTGTGAGTTCCATAAACATATCATCGGTAACGCCCGCTAGGAAAAATTCATACATCTCCTGAAAAGAAGTTGGAGGTATGACTTCCATATCTTTATCAATATCTATATCTTGTGGCATTGAGCAAACCTCCTACTTATTTTATATTACTCGGTAGTTGCCTTAACGCGGCGCTTACGCGGTTCGGCATCTTTTTGAACTCGGCGTTGACGTGGTTTATCAGCAACATTGGTATCACTATTATCATAAGCATGATTATTCTTAATAGCGGCATCAATATCGACACCTGTTTTATCCGCAATGGCCTTAATCTTAGCACGGTCATTAATTTCAAGTTTAATTGCATCATCTTTAAGAGTCTCAATAATGCCCTGTGGCGCAAAATCAAGAGCGTCCAGAAGAACATCAATTTCATCTTCGGTCAGACACTTCTTTACATCTGCTTCTGTCCAATCATATTCAATTGCATCATACGGAACACCAAATTCTGCGGCAAGTGACTTATTGCCTACATTGATGTAGTTCTGTAAAAGAATTGAACCGCCGGGGCTGAAAAACAACTCGCGCAGTTCGCCTGCTGTAACACGCATAGTAACATCAGGCATAAGGCGGCGCGAACGACCAGAAGAAGGAAGAATGTACCCAGTTTGGCAGTTTACAATACTGCGGATAGGAACTAGTGTATCATCGCTAATTAGTTCAACTTCATTACTCATATTATATTTTCTCCTTTTAAATCTTAAAAAAAGAAGGGACGCAAAGCGCCCCTTCTAATAATTCATTATTTGAAATTAACAACGGGGTCGTTAACTCCATCAGCAAGTATTCCCTGAGTGTCAGCATATACATAATATACCTTATCCATTCCTTCACCCTTCTCCATGAGCTTCTTAGAGCCACGAACAAGGTTGTCGAAATTGATTGTAAACTTAGAGAAGTCTTGCTTGTTGCCAGCTTTAGAATAATCCTGTAACAGCATGAAAGCAGTATAACCATCAGCGCTTGGAGTATCGCTATTGAATGAATATGTGGTATCTTTAAAGTTAAAGATAGCGGAAACATTCTTGGGATTGCTCAGACGGACGGGATTATTGCTTACATCAATATCTTCAAACACGTTGCCAACAAAATTTATAGTAGCACCTTCAGCAAGATTATAAAGGCTTACACCATTATTCTTTAGCTTGCCTTTGAACGTATTGTTCTTAAAGGTGACATCCGCAATATCACGTGCATTGCTGATGCTAAACTCAACCATATTGTAAATATTCTTATCGCCAGCATCGAATACGTTGTTCTCAAATACAATCTTGCCAGAAGTCATGACAGATAGTGCAGTGCGGGTAGTACCTGAAATTTCACTATTCTTTAACGTGAAAGGCTTCGTACCGTTAACCTTGACGGCAAGTGTCTTGTCATTAGCATCTGCGCCAGTAGCTACTAGTTTAACATTATCAAATATAACTGCTGCATCTGAAACCACTACTGGTTTTTCAAAGGTTACACCATTGCCCTTAACAGTAATGTCATTATTAAAAGTTACAGGCTCTTCGATTGCAGCGGTTCCCGCAGGTACAAACAGTGTGCCACCAGCGGGAACATTTGCGATTGCTTCTGAGACAGTATCATAATCGCCAGCATTTACCTCGTCTTTCCCAGGTGTGGGAGGTTCTGGGTCAGGCATTGGCGTTGGGTTTAGCGAGTTGCTTTTTTTAGTGCTGTGTTCTGATAAGAGCAGATAGAAGGATTAGAGAATACAGCAACACCAAACTTCTTGTAAGTTTGGAGGTCGGTTGACCAATCGTCATTATCAGAAACGGTACGAACGGCAGTTTGACCCTCGAAGACAATCTTGACAGGCTTTTCACCAACAGAAGCGAAGATATAAGCCTGAGATGGGTCAACAACCTTCTCAGCATTGGTTTCATCAACCATAGACTGCTGGAGGATAATTACAGGGTGGCCCTTATAATCAGCGAAAAAGCCCTTGCGGAAAAGCTCTTCCTTCATAGAATCAGAAGCCCAGTCAGCAGAAGCAGGCTTCATAGTAGAAGCGAACTCACGAGTACAATAGATGGTAGAAGTGCCGTTACCATAAGCATCGGAAATAGCAAGTAGTTCATCCATCTTAGTCTCGTCAAAACCAGCACCGACATACTTGTTAGCAGTTGGAAGCTGTTCAACAGTCTGGGTCAGAGCCTTTAGGATTTCAGCGTAGATGTATTCATCAACACCTTCAAGCATGATATTGGTGAAGTCTGCGAATGAATAACGACCATCAAGGAATTCCTCAAAGCCAATGCGGATAGCATAGCCGATAGCGCTAGTAGCGACTTCTAGTTCCTTACCATCAAGCATCATTGTCTCGTAACGACCAGCAAGGCCAACACGAGTTACGAAAGCCTTGGCACGCTTACGAGCAGCTTCAGTAATGCGGAGCTTGAAGACGGCCTTATCGCCCTGAGCAATTGTCTGAACATCAGCAAACTGCTCAAATTGCTGCATAACCTTGACGGGAAGAATCTCGTCAATTGTATTTTCAATTAGTTCATATACAGCGACCTCGTTACGACGGAAGAGACGATAATCGCCAGCAAGTAGATTGAACTGTTCACGAAGGGTACGGTTAACGGTGTCAACGTCAAATGATTCCTCGTTGCCATTTACTGAAAAAGTAAGGGGAGCATTCTTGGTAGCGGCACGAGCGAGCTTTTTAAGTTCGTCAAATTTCATTAGTTCCATTATCTATCTTACTCCTTTCTTATTCAGCAATGACTTGTAGTTTAAGGCCGGGCTGACCATCGGGCATGGTGGTGAGCTTAGCAACCTTGACGGCTAGACCTTCGCCCTTAGCGCCCTTCTCAAGAACACCATTAGTGCCGGGGACGAGAACGTCACCGAGATCATAATCGTCAGCCTTGACATTATTTGTAGTGAAAATATCACCAGCATACATGCGGAAAACACGAGGTGTCATAATGCCATCATAGAAGTCAGACTTCTTCATGGCGTAGTCACGGTGCATCTGCTTGCGCTCGTCATAGAGCTTTTCTTCGTTAAAGACCATCATCCAAGGGCCTTCACCAGTGAAGTCAATCTTGCCAGCGGCATAATCGTATTTAACGAAAGTACCCTGTTCAAGCATTGTAATAGAATCATCAGCGGGGAGCTGACCATAAACGCCACCACTGCGGGGGGCTGAAAGATGATTTGGCTCAACAACGCCATTATTTTCATGACCAGTAAGCTGTACATCTTTTGCAGATTTATCAATGTGCATAAAGATTTCCTTTCTTAATCAACATATTCCCAATGATACCCACCAGTAGTATGTCGTTGTCCATTGCACACTTTGCTTATGTGCTGATGGTGACAAACTCTACCGTTCGGATTATCTGAGCTTATGGACCACTGTTCTGCTTCTGAAATGCTGTTAAAAATTTTATCTAATTCAATGCATCTGACTTTTCTCATAACACATTGAATACCCGTTTTTTGAATTCTTCTGATATGAGCCATATATTCTGGATTACTCGTATTCCACCACTCTCCAATTTTTTTAAGGTTATTGATTCCATTTTGACGAACTTTGTCAGGATTCTCTTTTTGCCATTTAACTAGCCCGTCCCTCCATTGTCCACCACGAGTAGAATTATAACCATTATTATAAGTGTCAAAATATGTTATCCAGTATATTTCTCTATCATTTAATTCTTCTTCTAAGCATTCTTCAATTATTTCCCAATTGAAATTTTCTTCTCCATATTTCATAATTGCCGCATGAAAAGCAGTTCCATCTTCTCGTTTAATATGTTCTTTAATTCTACGTTTTAGGTTGTTGGTTTGACCAATATAAGATTTGCCATTAATTTTATTAACAGCCTTATAAATTACTCCCATAAATATACACCCTATTTAATAGTTTTGTGCTTCGCGGAGAGCAGATAGCATTGGGTCAGCATCTTCCGCAATAGTTTCATCATCTAAAGAGAATGTCGTAAGAGGTGTAGAATCTACTTCTTCCTCTTCATCAAAGTTTACATTCTTCTGGACATATAGTAAAGCGAGCTTGCTTTCAATCTCGCCAAGAGTGAATTTATCTTTATCAGCGATAATTTCCGCTTTGTCTTCGTCAGAGAGCATATGATACTTAGCAATCATAGCATCTTTATCAGCATCAATACGCTCTGCCTTAAACTTACGAAGCTCTTCTGCTTCTGCTTCGAGAGCTGTGAACTTATCGGTAAGCTCTTTTAGCTGTTCAGAAAGTTCAGAAACCTGATTCTCAAGCTCGTGCTTTTTCTCTGGCTTCTTTTCATCTTCCTTATCATCGGAATCATCAGAATCATCATCTGATTCATCTTTTTTATCTTCGGAATCAGAGTCTTTTTTATCTTCTTTCTTCTCTTCTTCCTTAGCAAAAGTTTCTTCGGCGGAGTCTTCGCTAGATTCAACGTTTTCGTTTGTCTCAACGTTTTCGGCAAACTCTTCTACCACAGGAGCTTCTTTCTCAACTGTGGCAGTAGGCTCTACCTTAACGCTTTCAACGTTTTCTTTTGGCATAGACCCTCCTTTTGTCAACGCACTTTTTAATTCATTCATCATAGCAAATAAAGTATGCGAAAACTCTTTGTTATAAGAGAAATGTTCGCTTACTTCTGGGCTAGTGACAGATGCGCCCTCAAAACAAGGTTCTACATCATCGCCCAAAATACAAAGTTTAGTAAAGATTGCATCATTTATAATAAAAAACTCAACATCGTTGCTATCAGTTGTCCAATGACCGTCAACGTCATCAATTTCCATTGACTGTCCTTGGCCTTGGTTGATACATTTATCCAATTCAGGATACTGCCCAGTCCATAGATAACCAGTAGTCATCATGTATTCACGTGTAGTAGTTTCACCAAATTCATTCGTATCATCGAACTTTTGGAACCAAACTTCTGCGTCTGGAGCAACGAAACCGTAAGGAACGGTCTTGCAAGAGAATTTTATTTCCCCATCTTCAATGTGAAGAACTTCACCGTGGTCACCAAAGTCTTCTTTGTTCTCATTATAAGCAGCTACGATTGGTGTAGCAGGTAATGAGTTCGCCATCTGGATGGCCGTGTTCTTGTCAATAAAAGAGCCGTTGCGGTTCTTGCCAAGATACATGACCTTAATCTCACATTTAGAAATACCGGGGTTGATAGCATCTGGTGCTAGATTAATGAATTCTGGGCTGTCAATTGTAGCCACAGACCTATTTCTTAGCATTTAATTCTATCCTTCCGCTTCTCTATTAGCGATTGTTTTGTCAGACTTTTGGTCATCAGGTTTTTCAGGGCGACCGCCCTTATTGCCCGAAGATGGAGTCTGCTGTTGTTTCGTCTTCGCTGTAGTGTCTCCATTGCTGCCATTGCTCATAGTAGAAGATAAGGCAGGAGCAACAAAAACCTCATTCAAAGACATAACATCATTCTCAAAATATGCAGTCATAAGTACTGCACTCTGAGATTGACCAAGAGCAACTTGCGGCAAGAGCTTGGAGAATCCAAGAGAGGTCATATCTTTATACTGCTTAGATAGGTCTTTATAATTATAAACGGTCGTAGGCAGAATATCGACATGATAATAAAGTCGCTTACTGTTCTTGTTAAATGGTGCCAACAGACGTTCCGCAAATGTCTGAAATTGTAAAATAAGGTCAGACATAGTAGCTTCATCATTTGCAATAGATTTCTCCAATGCAAGATTACCATCTGCATTAAAAAGGTTTTGTCCAGTGCCAGCTTCGTTATACACAGAACGTTCAACTTTATTAAGCTGGTCTACGGAAGAAACATTACCTTTGTCCGCAAGGTCTGCTACATCAACATCCGCGAACGTTGTCAACACGTCAACTCCAACAGCGTCACCAAGCATGGCAACCGCGTTAGTATGGAGCTGTTGCGCTTCTTGGACATCGAAGATTAAATCGCCGTTCTTATCAATAGGCATCTTTTGGATAATAATCTTCAAAATCTGTTGAAGCATCTTTTTCTTATCTAAATCCTGCGCGTCTTCCAAATCCAACAGCTTAGGAATAATACTCATGAACAGTGGCGCGTCACCGCCCGTAATATTAAATTTCACAGTTGTAGATGGGTCAAGTAAAAACCAGCCGTTGGTATCGCCAGCATAGTCAATGGGTAACTTCCCATCCTTATAAGCAAGGTAAGCCTTCTGGACTTCCTTCGGCCACAGTTTTAGAACTCTTAAACGATACGCAGTATCGGAAAAAGCATCATCAAAATATTTCATATTAAATTCAACCGCAGGATTACCGTTAAGTTGATAACGGCTGCGGCAATAGGAAATAGGCAATTCTTGAATAAAACAAGCGTCCTTTTGCTGTACAATAACGCCATAATATGCGCCTGTACGTACAACTTTTAGCGCAATCTCACCAAACGCTTTTTTGAGGTTGCAATTTTCAAGATAGCGTGTTGATTTATACCAACCTTCAACTACCTTTTTAGATTTACCATCTTGTTTTAATTTTTCATCATATATCATTGGCGTAATAAACCAATCATATTTGAATAGGAAAGCCATATAACGACACAGGCGGCTATAGATACCGCTTGTCTTAAAAAAATAATTTGAAATTTTACGCTGTTCATTCAGGTTATTCTGTTCAATAGCCTTGATTACATCTTCCTTGGTGTACTTCTTGCGGCGAGAATATTTATCTGTAACAACCTGACCAATATCAAGAATAACGTCATTGGAGAGAGTTTTGTTCCCTACCTTAATCTTATTAAATGCCAAAGAGCCTGATTGCCTATTGGCATTTGAAATGATACGGCAATCGCGTTCATTCTTATCTTTAACGGTAGCCAAAGCTCACCTCCTAATATCCTGCTGCTTTCATAATATAATCATAACTTAGTCTTCCTTCATCATAATAAGGAATAGTAACTAATTTCAGATTATGTTCCAAGCAAAATTTTCTTTTTAATGTATCGTTATACTTTTGATATTTGAGGGCGCGACCACCACCATATTTTCCAACAGGTACATAATGCTGTGCTCCTTGATATTCTATAAGGAAGTCAATATTGCCGCAATCATCAAATACGCAAAAATCAAAACGAAGATTTCTGCCAGACTTGCCAACAAGTCCCTCAAATTCATACTCTTCCTCAAAAGGTAAACCTGCGTCTGTTAGTATTTCATATATTTTTATTTCACCAATAGAATCACGCATTGTTTGTCCTTTCGGAATTTCTTACTATACCATATAAAATTACACTCTATAAAATAATACAGTTTTGCCCAACTTTTATAAAAATTTTTATATAAAAATAGGGCACGACCGCATTGGTCGCACCCTACTAATGCTTCGTAAAGAACATAAATCCACTTAAATCTCTTGAATTGCGGCGGTTTCGCCTATCCTCTTGGCGTTTACACCAATAGAGTCCATAGATTAGAGCAGACACTTTATCCTTTAGAATCTTTCTATTAGATTGTTTCAAGATGATATTTGCACCTTCATTATCTTGTACCAAATTTGCCATTTGTGATTTCAAAATATCCGTGGCAACATATGGCCGCAAATAATCCTGACGCTGTAATGGTGACATCTTCTTTCCTTGCGCTTGCTGCAAGAGCTTATTCTTAGCTGTATTTGAGTCAATTAAAAATTTTAATTTACCATTGCGCAATTGCGTCTGAGTGTAAGAATACAGTTCTGTATTCATTGGGGCATTTGCTTTCATCATCCAAATCGCATTTTTGATTGTGTTTTCATTCTCGAACGATTTATAATTCTTGCGGTCTTGCTCGTTAGGAATATCGTCTAAATTGATAATGCCCATGTTAGGAAGAAGCTCGTCTGTTTCTGGGTCGTTCTGGTCTGTAATTAAATAATCAAGCAGTCCAACGCCTAAACCATTCGCATCCAAAACTATTGCTTCGCATTTGAACGCATTAAATAATTGCTTAATTCTAATGGCTTGATATTCAAAGTGAGATTCAGATAAAGTGAAAATGTTCACTATCTTTTTATCATTAACGCCTGTTGTTCTTGCAGGAGAAGATTCAATGATTACAATTTCTGTCGGGCAGTTAAGGCGGCCTACGTCTACGCCCATAACATAGAATGTGTCTCTATTTTGTCCCTTGTCGTACCCATTCTTGGCAAGATTGATAATCCTGTGTTTGTCAAACTTATTCATGTCGAAGAACGCACCGTCTAAAGTTCCTGACCAGACGGACCCGTATTCACGTTCAAAGCCAATTTCGTCCATCGAGTTGCCTGTCTCTTGGGCTTGAATGTAGTTCGCTGGCTGTAATCCTTCGACTACTGGTACTCTCCAATCGCCGCCTAGAATGAAAGAATCATATCCATTACTTGACACCATACGACACAGCGCGTCGATTAATTTGTCGTAAGCATAAGTACCTTTGAATCCTGCGCTTGTAACGTAAATATCGTTTTGATTCAACGTTTCATCTGGGTCTACTTTACCATTGACTTTTCTAGAAATAACGAGCATAGGCGCAATAATTTCTTCGTACTTTTGCTGGTCTGTAATAGTTGCTACCTCTTCTGTAAGTACAGCTTGAGCACGAAAACCACGAGAACCAGAAGTCATGCTTACGTTCTTAATTGTACTTCCGTTGCGGAAACTGTATGTTACTTCATCTTTCGATTGACTTGTCTTTGCCAAGGTTCCTCGTGTATCCCAAACAATTTCTCTTGCTAATCCGGGAATTAACTTACATATCTCCTGCATTTTTGATTGAAGAATCATTGCTGACTGACCTTTAGCATCTGCTACTGTAATCAACGTAGAACCTGGATAAAGAATTGCCTTGACCATTAAAGACAAAACAGCCATAAAAGATTTGGAAAATCCTCGACTAAATACTTCATAGACGGTTCTATATCGCATGTTGATACGTAAAATCATACGCTGAGTTGGATAAAATTGAAACTTATTATTAGGATTGAGTGAAGCCATATAATCTACAAATTTATCTGGATACATACGCCAATAGGCAATAATACGTTGATATTTATCTAAATTATCCTCAATTTTTTTTGGGTCAATTTCAGCAACGCTTTTTTTATCATGGGCCGCAATTTTCAATAAATTACTCAGCGCCATACTGCTCTGCCAATCTCTTAGCTTCTTCCTCGCGTTCTTCAATTTGGAATTGCTGGAAGTCCGCAGCTTCTTCGTCAGTAACCGCGTTATCTTCATCGGTTTTAATGCCCTCTGCAATAATTTCGTCTACGCTCTTGGCCTTATTCTCTTCAAGTTTCTTAATATAAGACTCAATAAGATTACCTAGGCCAAGCTCGTTCTTTACGAGATTATCAGTATAGTTCTTCATATCGTTGATGATAAAATCAATCTTGTCTTGCGGCACATTGATTGGATCATCTTTTCTTGGGATAATTCCACCTTTAGATTCTACAAATGCAACAAGCTCACCAATTGAGTCAATGTCTCTCTTCTTCTCTTCCTGTTTTTGGCTGTCAGTGAATTTACCTGACTTACGCAACATGTCATTGGCACCCTGTAGGTCTTTAAATGTCTTAATATCACCTACATCTAAGGCTTGATTCATCTTTAAATCGGTCTTACAGATATTTTTCAATACTTGTTCACGGTCTGTAGATAACTCATAATCCGCCGCATACTTTTGGTATAATTCTTCCATCTTAACCCATTCAGATGGTTTATATAAAAGACCCCATTTAAGAGAAAGATATTTAATATCGTCTTCTGTAAGACTTTCTGTAATTTGCGCTTCATCAATTCGTGCAACATCTGGAATAAAGTCATTTTGCATTTCACCAGTAATATCTAGTGGCGCATTACTAATATTCTCTACTGGGTTTACGCCAAGAGAAGAAGCAACATCAGGCATAAGGTCAAGCACTTGCGGCTCAGGCTCTTCTGCTTCTTTCGGTTGCTTTTTTTTCTTTTCTTCCTCAGCTTTTCTGGCTAAAAACTCCTGCTCAACATCTTTAGCCGCACTGATAACGTCTGCGTTTTTCTTGATTTCATCTGAATCAACTGTATTCTCTGGAACTTCAAGTTCCTTGTTATCAAGCACGCTGTCAGGGTTGCTAGCAACCTCTTCCTCTCCTTGCCGCATCTTTTCATTAATACGGTCTAGAACACTTTTTCGACTCATTGTATTATATTCAGCTTGTGAAATCTCACCAGCTTTAAGGCTCTCTAGGAGTCTGTTTTCAAATTCTTCATCGTAAGATGTGCCTTTAATATTCTGTTGCTCTTTCTTAGCCTGCTGGAATTTCTCATTATTTATTTTTTCAGAATCAGCATATTTCAAATTCTTATACTGTTCCATATTCATAGTACGAAGATAGGTTCCGATAACTGACATTGGACCAAAAGTAGCTGGATTCTTCATGTAGCTTTTGTTTGCAAGCTCGACCCATTTCTTCTCAACATATGGCACGTCCATCTTCTTTAAAATCCATTTGAAGGTATCTGGGCGGCGATTATCAATATACATTGTCAAACAAGTCTTGCAAAGGTCACATCTTTCATCTGTATTAGGTATTTTATAAAAATCAGTTTCTTTTTTGGTTTTTCCGCATTTTGCGCATGTTTTCATAGGTACGTCTGCCATAAATCTCCTTTCTATATAATAAACCCACTCCAACCAATAGAGGGAAGAAGTGGGTTAGAATATTATTTCTTTTTAGATTTGCGGCATTCACGGCATGTAGAATAGAAGCCATCTTTCGCGGAATTATTCTTTGAGAAGAATAAAGGATGCGCCAATTTGGTCTTTCCGCATTTGCCGCATTTTTTCCATTGTCCATATTCCACATTTGTGTAATACCACATAACATAATTCTTTTGAGCCTGTTCCGCAATCATCTTTGGAATCTTTTTACGCCATAGCGTTGAGAAATATTGCGCAGTATGCGAAACGCCATATTCCTTCTCCATCATGCCGCATATCTCGTCATTTGATTTGCCGTCAATCTTCCATATCAAAAGGTCATATAACATAGCGGTTGTCTGGTCTTTAGATTTGAATGTCTGTTCAATTAAATTCTCAAAGTCTAAAAGCTCCCAATGCATATCGCAATTGAGGTCAGTATAGCACTCCTGTTTAATTGATGAATAGTATGTAAGTAGGAATGAAATATGAACTGGATTGAACAATGAGATAACTCCATTAGATACTGGGTATCCACGTGAATCGAAATAAATTTTCTCAGACAAATCCATATGTGCCATGTTCTTTAGCTGTGCTGAAACCTTTGACTTGGCAGGCCAGCCCTTGACAGACTGTTTTAACAGGTACATCTGCTGATATGTCTCGATAATTTGTTTTTTCAGATAATAACGTTGCTTTCCAGTAGCAGAAAGAAATTGTCGTTTGAGTGATGTGATAATTGAATCGAATTCCCGCATACCAGGAATATTCTCTAGGTCTTCTTCTGATATACTATCTTTATTGTCTAGAATTTGATTCTTATCATTGTTGACGAGCGCATAGATGCCGTCCTCGCCATTTTCCATATTCTCAACCATTTCCTCAAAAGAAATCTGTCGTTTGTTTACGGTTGCTTCTCTATTCTTTGTAATAATACTGCGTTCTTTTTTCTTTTCTTTCTTGGTTTGATTTCTGTCTGCGGCAAAAAGCAGATAATCTGTCATCACACGCAGATAATTTGCATCTAATTTCTCTTGAGAAGTGGCTGCAATGGTTTCCCGCACACATTCAAGTCGTTCTTCCTGTGTCTTCAATGTGTAATCAAGTGCCATATCTTTACTTCTCCTTCTCTATCGGTTTTATTGCATTTATATTATACCACAAAAGAGCATGAAGAGCAAGTCTGTCAAGGAAAAATTTTAAATATTTTAAAAATTTTTCTATGTATATTATATTTAAGGATGCGACAAATTAAATTACCGTTTTTTGCCCATAAAATGGCTACACTCGCAAGCTCGTTCGCCTAAAATGATTACATTTATTTTGTGCGGTTATAGGTCGGCGCTCCGCTATGTGTCGCGGGCGCCAACATTATACTGTTTGTTTTTTCTCTTGGAAAACTTGAGCGTAGCAAAAGTTTATAGCGATGAACGTTACATAGTAACGGACATCGCATATCGCCTATAACTAAAATCTATAGAGATGTACCTATAAAGATGTATAGAAAATTCCGCACTATTACCCATGCTCACTCTCCCCTTGCATGGAACCTATTGGTTGTGCTACTTTTCTAAGAGTATCCTATCCCCTCTGTATGCGGCACGGCAGAGATACCGTTCGTCTCATGTAAACTAATAAACCAACGCAAGACCGCTTGGTTACAGAAACGTTCTGCTGCAAGTGAGAGTACATCCATACTTCTCACGGCAGAATAAATCTGCAACGTTTAAAACCCAGTTATTCACCTCATTGGGGTTTTTTGATTTAGGATAGTTCCTAAGCCGACTGGGAACGGCGCTATAGTTAGTTTTGTATATATTATAGCAAAAGATTCAGTGCTTTTCAATAATTTCGTGAAAATTTTTTAATGCCGTAATCGGAAATGTCAAGAAGGCCAATAGAGAGAATGAAGAGGAAAGTGATAGGTTTATTGCGGTCTGCGAAAATCCTCATAATACGGAGCTTAGCGCAAAGTCGTATTATGGTATTTCAAAAAATAACTGAGGTCGGTAATTTGTGCAGGGCGGGGCGTACCCTGGGAAAAAACAGGGCAACGCCGGGAACGCCCCCCCCCATAGGGGGGGGGAGGCTGACCCCACTAGCGCGTCAGCAGTCTAGCCGCCGCGATTCGGTCGAGCGCAGCGCCCACGTGCGCGGAATAATCGAAGTCCCACCCTCCGATGAGCGAGTCCGCGAACGTCTCCACGGCGTCTCGGTTGTAATCCTCCAAGTCGTTGACCAAACGAGACGCGATAGCGGACACCGTGCTATCCGCGACTGGTCTGCGGCCCTCAAAAGCCACTGATAAGGCGCGGACGGCTTGCCCGTCCCTAGTGGCCTTTAGCGTCAAAACGTCACCATGAGCGGCCGCACAGACGGCTAAAATGTGGCCTGCGTTGGTCGAGGTGCGAGCGATGCACACAGGTCGAGCGGAGCGGGCAAGCAGGCGAACGGTGGACTTTTTCATTGGAAACTCCAATCAGATAAAGCGGGCGGGATTGCTCGCTAGAACTATTATTGCACCGATGCCACGTTTGGACAATAACTATTTTAAAATTATCGAGCCTAATCGCGCCATGTTGCCCTATACTATTTGTTGCGGGGCAAGAATCCCGCATGGATTCGAGGGCAAGGAGGCCCACAATGACAATGTCAACTATCAATTTCGGCAAGCTACACGACAAGCTCAACTCCAAGCCGCGCGCTTATTTCTGCAATTCGGTGCAGCTCATTTCAAGCGTCTTGAGCGACGCCGTCGAGTGCATGGACTCGCTGCCCCTGAACGGCGGTGTGTGTGATGCAACGTATTAACATAATAATAGAGTAGACTAAAGGCGTTGCCGCAATGGC
>ERZ1023862.97-NODE-97-length-17623-cov-7.488445_pt1 | contig 17623 bp, 15 predicted proteins | sample MGYA00380388_ERZ1023862 | MGnify/ENA primary metagenome ERZ1023862 (study PRJEB33179, sample SAMN07449007) | human gut metagenome | biome: Human-gut; feature: Human associated habitat; material: Faeces | host: Homo sapiens | place: India: Bhopal | collected... | reverse complement strand
TGGCCGCGAGCCTCATCTGGTAGTGATTCTGGGAGGAGAAGATCCGGCAAGCCAGGCATACGGGAAAGGCAAGGCAAAGGCCTCCGAAGTGGTCGGAATACACAATACCACTATTCTGAAACCGGCTGACATCTCAGAGAAAGAACTGCTTGATCTGATAGCTGAACTCAATGCTGATGATACTGTCGACGGTATTCTGGTCCAGCTCCCGTTGCCTGACCATATCAATGAGGACAAGGTGATCGCATCCATTTCCAAAGATAAGGATGTCGATGGATTCCATCCTCTCAATGTTGCCGCATTGTGGCAGAAACAGCCTTGCACAGTACCGTGTACTCCTATGGGCATCATCAGGATGCTCGAGGAAGCAGGCGTGGAGATCAAGGGCAAGCGTGCTGTCGTAATAGGAAGAAGCCAGATTGTAGGTCTCCCTGTAGCCAAACTCCTTCTCGACAGAAATGCTACTGTCACCATCTGTCACAGCCGTACCGCAGACCTTCCTGCAGTAACACGTGAGGCTGAGATTCTGGTCGTTGCCATCGGCCGCAGCAAGTTCGTCACCAAGGACATGGTTACACCGGGCACAGTTGTCATTGACGTAGGTGTGAACCGTGATCCTGAAACAGGAAAACTCTGTGGAGACGTGGATTACGAGGCTGTCGCTCCGTTGGCATCAGTGATTACTCCTGTGCCTGGCGGTGTGGGTCCGATGACCATCACATGCCTGATGGAGAACACTATCGAACTTTTCCTCCGAAAGATGAACAAATAGAGTTTCAGGGGCGCCTGCTGGTAGTCGGCTGATTATCAGTCATTGCCGCCACGCTTGTTGAAATCTCTGCGGATTGTTGATAACTTTTCCGCAGAAATTCCTTTGATAAGGAGTGACGATTTTATAATTTTGCAAACCATTTTCGGGAGTCCGAGGGTGGTTTGCAATTTTTAATATTTATAAATATGGATGTCTATAAGACTAACGGCTCCTACGAAGAGTACGATAGGGAAAAGCTGATGAGAGGTATTCATGAGGCCTACAAGTCTGCAGGTGAAGTGTGCCCGGAGGCTGTGGTGGTGTCAATTGTCGATAATCTGTACATATATGACAAGATTGCCAGCAAGGAAATTCGCCGACAGGTCGAGGAGTCATTGATGTCCATAAACAAGAAGGTCGCCGTCGCTTACATTGAAAAATTCGATGCCGGCATGGACCTCCGCAAGAAGCGCGATTTCATCCGCGACTACATCAAGGCTTCGAATGCCGCGACCGGTTCTAAGTTTGATGCCAATGCCAATGTCACCCGCAAGAATATCGTGACCCTCGGGCAGGAACTCTACAAGGAGAACAATATCAAGCAGAACCGCTATATAATGAAGGACAAGATCAAGGCGATGTATAGCAAGCGTCTGGCTGACCAGTATATCGAGGACCTTGAAAGTCACGTTCTTTATAAGCATGACGAGAGCGGCACACCGGGTTATCCGTATTGTGTCGCCATTACCATGTACCCATTCCTTGAAAGCGGACTGAAGGAACTCGGCGGCGTGTCCGTGGCACCTACCGACCTCAAGTCATTCTGCGGTGAGTTCATAAATCTTGTCTATTCTATTTCGTCCCAGTTCATGGGTGCTGTGGCTACTCCTGAATTCCTGATGTACTTCGACTATTTCATCAGAAAGGACTACGGGGACGATTATCTTGAACGTCTCGGCGAGGTGGTGGAAAACAATGTCAAGCAGCGCACCCTCGTGAAAGTCATTGACAATTATTTCCAGCAGGTTGTCCACTCTATGAACATGCCGGCCGGAAACCGCGGATATCAGACAGTTTTCTGGAACATAGGATATTTCGACAAACCGTATTTCCAGGGTGTGTTCGGAGATTTCCGTTTCCCTGACGGCACGGCTCCGAAGTGGGAGACATTGTCTTGGCTCCAGAAGCATTTCATGAACTGGTTCAACGAGGAGAGGAATGACTATATCCTTACTTTCCCTGTCGAGACCATGGCTCTCCTTACCGACGGCGGAGACGATTATGCGGACAAGGAATATGCTGACTTCACTGCTGAAATGTGGTCCAAGGGACACAGTTTCTTCTGCTACATTTCCAACAGTCCGGACAGCCTCTCAAGCTGCTGTCGTCTGCGTAACTCATTGAAAGACTTGGATAACACAGACGAGGAGCACAATCATACCACCCATCAGTATTCTATGGGAACCGCCTCCGTGGCTACCGGTTCGAAGTCAGTCATGACCATAAACCTGAACAGGCTTATCCAGATTGCTGCAAGGAAGTTCTTCAAGCAGACTCAGGGCATTGACATTCCTGAGGGACAGCCGCTTCCTTCGGATTTGAAATACGACAGGGGTGAGTTGTACAAGGTCATCGACGCGGAAATCAGCGAGATGACCGGTCGTGTACACAAATACCAGACAGCTTTCAATGCTATCATTCTCGATTTCCTGAAGGCTGATATGCTCGATGTCTATAAGGCAGGTTTCATCGACATGCGCAAGCAGTATCTTACTGTCGGCGTCAATGGCCTTACAGATGCTGCCGAGTTCCTCGGCCTGGAGATTTCTCCGAATGAGGGATATCGTGAGTTTGTCAATACCATTCTCGAGACTATCAATATTTCCAACAGGAAGGACAAGACCCGCGAGACTATGTTCAATACTGAGTTCGTCCCGGGCGAGAACCTGTCAGGCAAGAACTATAAGTGGGACAAGAAGGACGGTTTCTTCGTTTCTCCGAAGCACAATATGTATAGTTCATACTTCTATAATCCTGAGGATGAGGGACTTTCCATGATTGACAAGTTCAAGCTCCATGGAGAGGATTATGTGAAGTATCTCGATGGTGGCTCGGCCCTCCACATGAATATTGCCGAGCATCTGAGCAAGGACCAGTACAGGCAGCTGCTCAATGTTGCGGCTCATTACGGTACGAATTATTTCACATTCAACTGCCGCAATACCGTCTGCAACGACTGCGGATATATCAGCAAGGATACATTGACAGTGTGCCCTAAGTGCGGAAGCAAGAATTTGGATTACCTCACCCGCGTCATCGGCTATCTGAAGAGGGTTTCTTCTTTCAGCGAGATGCGCCAGGAGGAGGCGGAGCACAGATATTACGCTGAGGATTGTCAATGATAAAGTACGTGCCGGAGATGACCAGTGTCGTGATGGAGGAAATTCCGGACAAGGTGACGCTGGCTGTGGATATCTCGAATTGTACCGGACTGTGTGAGGGCTGCCATTCTCCGTTTCTCCGCACCGATATCGGACTGGAGCTGACGCCTGAAAGGGTTGAGTCAATGCTGGCCGATAATTTCGGTGTGAATTGTTTCCTTTTCCTCGGCGAAGGCAATGATCATCAGGCTCTTATGTCATTGGCCTCTTATATCCGATCATCGCATCCATCACTGGCCTTGGCCATTTATTCGGGAAGGGAAAAAGTCGAAGATGAGGTGTTTCAGGCTTTTGACTATGTCAAGGTAGGGCCTTATCTCCCTTCTTGCGGACCTCTGAACAATCCATCCACGAATCAGCGTCTGTATCGCGTGCGGCGCAAACCTGCCGGCCTGCCGGCTTCCGGTGACTCCGGCTATTTCCTGGAGGACATCACCTCAAGGTTCTGGCACAAAGGCATTGACCCTCTCCTTACTTCAAAATAGCCTTGATGGCTTTTGCCAGTCTTCCGTCAGGGTCGGAGAAGTGGTTTCCGGGGTTTATCTCGAAGTCGTGCGCGATTCCGGTCTTGTCGAGGAATGAAAGAACCTGCTCCGTGCAGTCTCCTACGCGGCTCATTACGGGATGTTTCGTGTTGCTTTCGTTGTCGCCCAATGAAAGATATACATAATCAGGCTTTCTCAGGATTTCGTGAGTTTTCATGAAGTCGATGAAACCGGGGTACCAGAATGAGGCTGACCCGCATCCGACTCTGTGGAATACGTCTGTCTTCCATTGGCTCCAGAATGCGAACAGCCCTGCCAATGAATATCCTGCAATGGCATTGACAGAACTCGGGTGTGGCAGGCTTCTCTCCACTTCCGGCATTATCTCGTCCAGAAGTTTTTCGAGGTGTGCTTCAGCATTGCCGTTGAACATCGGCAGTCCCTTTCTGACTCCCGGTGCGGGCCATGGTGTCAGTTCGCCTTCGAAGTCGAAGTCGTGTATGGATACGAGGTTGAACTCAGGGCATCCCATTTCTCTGCACCTGTTCCATACGTTGTGCCCGTCTCCGGCTACCGAGTGGATATAAACTGTCGGGAGGCTTCTGTCAGTCGCGCCTTTCCATATTGTCGTTTTCATGTTTTCTCGTGTTGGGGAATTGTGTCAGGTTTTTCGCCGCAAATTTCGAGCCTGCAAGGGGACTGAACACTTGCAGGTATCATTGACCTTGGCGCGAAGAAAGGTGAACCTACAGGGCCCACATGCCAGTTCCATCCCAGTAGTCTTTGAACTCTATGGTCTTGACGGTCTTCTTCGAGGTGAACACATGTTTTCTTACAGGGGTATACCATTCGGCTTTCACATATACTGTTTTGCCGGTATATTTGTCTACGATAGGCAGGAATTCCCACATGCCGCCGATGCGCGGACCTGTAACCCACACTCTTTCACCCGGTGCGTAAGTCTGGAATGTCGAATAGCCTTCGGACGGGCCTGTGTAAACGCAACCTTTAAAGTCGCGTCCGGCTCCTTCTCCCCATGCTCTCACCTGATACCAGCCGAGCTGATGTGCATGTGTGCATTTTTCTGCCACGTCGATAGCTTGTTCGATAGAGCAGATTTCCTTAGGGCAGATGGTCGTGGACGTCTTGCCTTTGATCAGACCGAGTGCCTCCATGAAACTCATGGCCTCCTCTGCGGCAGGGTTGATATCTTTCTTGTCAATGTATTTGTCCAGTCCATTATCGAATTCCGTATAGGCATAGACACCTTGGTCCTCGATGTAACGCAATGCCTTGTAGAGGATTGCAGCCACATCCTGACGGGTGGCCTTGTCGCTGTCCGAAGCTGATGCCGAAGGAATTTCGTTGATTCCGAGAGCAGCGCATTTCGCCACGAACTTGTCGCCTGACTGTTTCTTGCCGAGTTTGATTTCACGGTCGAGAAGTTCCTCTACCAGACGTACAGCTAGAGATCTTACCTGAAGCAATGTCGCCTGTACGGTGTAGTCTTTTCCGAGTACTTCGTCATCCAAAAGATCGTCGCACAAAGCGAAGTTTACCGAACTCTGGAAAGCAGTGCTCATCTTGGCGTCCGACTTGTATGGAAGGATGAACGTTCCCGGTTGCGTTGTAGTGGTAAGTCTTGCCTCGGTTTCGAAACCTTCTGCCTGTTCGGCCATGGCCTTCCTGAAGTCTTCATAGTTCATTTCAGTTCCGGTCGCTTTCCATGCGACTTTTGTAAAGTGCTTCTGTTCATATCCTTCTGACATGCCGCACCAGATGCAGCTGTACCACCATACGTGCTGTCCGGCGGAGTTTTTGCCTATATATGCCTGGTCATTGGCCAAAGGCTGTTCGAATATGTGCAGCGGGTAATCGAAGTCGCTATATTTTATCTCGAAAGTATGGGCAGGGTTATGCTCGCATTTTCCGCAGTATTTGCATGAGTAATAATACGTCGTGAAATTCTTGCATGAATAATCCTTGTAAATGTTGTCAGGGGAAGCTGTTTTTTCCGTGAAGACATGATGCGTGCAGAAAGGTTTTGCGGCATCGGCTCCGGCTTTCTGAGCAGAGAATACGTCACCCTGATATGTCTTTATCGTGAACAATATAGGGTATGACCAAGTTTCTCGGGTAACCATTTTCATTACATTGTCGGCTTCTGATTCCGGAATGAATATAGTTGCCCTTTTATTCTGGCACAGGTAGCTGTTATACGGGTGGTAGATACTTGTTGAAAAATCCCTGTCACCCTGATAGATATTACAGATGGTCCTGATGAACTTCTGGACGTCCACTTTCTGGCTCAGCCATACTTCGCGAATGTTGTAAGTTCCTTGTATGAAGTTGTTTACATCACCTGCCGCGCAATCTTGGATGAAATCATTGTCAGTATCTACTATTATTCTGGTCACGCGCATGGTCTTCTGTCCCTTGAATTCTCCTTCAACGTTGGCATAGAATCGCGGGGCATACGAATCGTTGATGACAATCAGCGGCCAAGGATTGAAATCAGGGCTGAGAGCATTGGCTTCATCGATGGAGTAGGCCTTGCGCGACCTGCGGTAAGAGTCTTTGTTCAGTTCATAATCTGATTTCATGTTCAGCGCAGCTTCTCTGTCAGATCCGGCCCCGCCTTCTCCTACGAAAACCCTCGTCTCTATATCTATGAAATATGGGGTGCTGGGCTTCACTTTCGCCTCTTTTCCATTTACGGTAATCTTGATTCTGCTCCCGTCGATACCATAGTCATTATTCTTGAAATAATAATCTGTCTGGTATTTTCCGCTCGGATTTATCATCACCTTGAATACGGCTTTATACTCGAATCCGCTCTTGAACAGCATCTCTCCGCTGTCTTTCTCCACGAAATCGCCTATATAGTCCGCTTCCATAATCTGGATATCTCCGGTAGGGGCAAGGTCTCCATACTCAGTAGTCGCCGAAGTCGGCTGCACCTCACGCGCGTCCCAAAGGTCCGTTCCGGGTTTCGGGACCGGAATGACCAGGTCAATGCTTTTGATTTTTGGTTTGTCCTGGGCTGATGCCGTCAGTGGCAGCAAGATGGCCGCCACTGACAACATTGTCATAATCACATATTTAGCTGTTTCTTTCGTAGTCATAGGGTGTCGTTTTTATTCGGTATCTACAAATTCAAGTCCTGCAGGATATACATACTGGTTGTTCTCCCATTTGACCTGCATGTAAGGGCAGGTCATCATGTCCGGGTAAATTTCCATAAGGAAGTCATCCTTCAGTTTGGAATTCAATTTCAAGTTCTTGAGGCTCTTGCAATTGTCGAATGTGAATTCTCCGATTTCCAATACGTGGGAAAGGTCGAGGGAAACCACACCGCTGTCGGAAAATACGTGACTGCCGACTTTGGTTACACTGGCAGGAATATTTATGGTAGTGAGTTTGGTGCAGTTCTCGAATGTTCCGTCTTTGATTTCCGTAAGGTTCTCAGGCAGAGTCACGCTCGTGAGATTTGTACAGCCGCTGAACATCTCATAACTTGTAAGTCCCACATACCGGGGAAGTTTGATGCTCTGGAGGCTGGTGCAGTTCTGGAAACATCCATGTAGTTCATCTATCTTGTCGCTCTCGAAAACGACTTTCTTCAGATTCTTGCAACCATAAAAAGCTGAACCCTGAATGATTTTAACCGATGCTGGAATCACTATCTCGCTGATGTCGGTCTCCCTGAGTGCGGCGTTCGATATTTCTGTCAATGTTGACGGCAGTTTGATGGATTTTATAGGTTTACCCCAGAAAATATCACCGCGCATTTCCGTGACAGGGATTCTCTTGCCTTTGTAATTGATATAGTCGGGCATGACGATGTCCTTGCCTGCGACAGCGGTGTTCACGGCCTCGGAAGCGAAGGCAAAACCCTTGCTTGCGTGGACTATGTAGATGATGCCGTCGATGTCAACGGTTGCTCCGGAAGCGTTCTCGCTTACGATGGTTCCGCTCTGGCTTGATCCCGAAGTGGAGATGCTTTGTTTTACAGGTTTCGGATCCCATTTGGTCATAGTTACCTTGGTAGCATTCTCATATCCGCCATGTTTCTGGAAATACTCCTTTGTCTCGTCATTGATGAGTCCTTTGACGGTGAAAAATGGTGATATTGAACTCTTTATGAGAGTCTTATACTTATCGCCCTCGAGGATGGACGCGATCTTGTCGTGCAATCCGTTTATTACCCATTGAGGAGATTCGCTGCCGTACTCGCTTCTGGCTTCTGCCATCAATTCTACAAGTTTTTTCAACTCGTTGGCACGTGCATAGAGTTCTCCTTCTACATTTTCATATCGCGCATGTGCCGGAGTAAGAGTCTTGAAATATCCGTTCTTGAAGCAGTCATCCAGCAGGAGGAACTCATCCACCAGACTCTTATTGTTCAAGTTGAAGATGTTCGGCTGTTTTTCGGACCAGTTCACCTGGGCATCAGGGCTCTGGGGCGGCATGCTTGGCTTTACCGTAAGTGTTCCGTATGCTGCCTCCACAGGATAGCCGAGCGGAGCGAAAAGTGCCGTGTGCTCATTTGGAAGTTTTACTGTAGGTGCCTCATCTTCCATTTCAGGAGCATTTCCCATCGTTGCATCGTACTGCTTCTGAAGTGCCTTGTCCCTGTCGGAAGTCTTGCTTGCGGCTGGCTTCTGTGTAGTCGGCTTGCTGCCGGTTGTCTGGTTCTTGACAGACTGGGTTGTCTTTACGATTTGTTTGCCGATTTTGTCTCCGAGGCTTTTGAGGCCGTCTTTAAATGACTGGGCATCTGTACTTTGCATACTCACGAGGAATGCCGTGCATAGGATAAGAATGTTTGGGGTTTTCATGTGTGTTGTTTGCGTTTTTTATGCAGTTTTATTCGCATCACCAAATCTACGAAAAAAATCGGAACTGCTCTACTATAACGATGAAAAATCGGGTGTTGATGTTCTTGTCATGGGGTAATCCGGATAAAATTACGTATAGGGATTATGGCCGGGAAGATCAATGACAAAAAAGCCCCGACTGAATTGACAGCCGAGGCTAATATTTCGGGTTACATATCAATGTTTACCTTTTCGCGAGTTCGGAATCCAGGAAGATAAGACCGCTTTCGCCGCATCTTTCGATTTTGTTTACAATGGCATCGACAGAAGCTTCTTCCTCGACCTGCTCACGGACGAATCCCCAAAGAAAATCCTGAGTTGCTTTGTCGTTCTCGGCGGCAGCCACATCTACAAGGTCATCTATGAGTTTTGAAACGTGACGCTCATGATCTGCAACACTGGCAAAAACTTCTTTGACGCTGCCCCAACCGGAAGGAACGACATCAATCATGTTTACGCTAGCTTCACCGCCACGCTTTGCAAGATAGTTGGCAAGCCTTATGGCATGCTCCCTTTCTTCATCAGATTGTTTGTGCATCCAATGTGCAAAACCATTCCATCCTTCTTTCTCGAAGTAGAAAGCCATCTGGAGATACAGATTTGAAGACCATAATTCAGCAGTAATCTGATCGTTTACCGCATTCTGTAATTTTTCGGTAATCATAATCATTAAAATTTAAAAACATTCAACTCTCAACCGCTTTATTAAGGCGTCGTTACTTGAGGGCGTGCAACTTACATGCCATTCCTTCCATTCTTTTCGCCATTGGTCATGTCTGACAATTTGTCCACTTTCTGCTGCCATATTGTTACTTCTGACGGCATTGGTCCTGGGCAAACCAAAAGTCAAAGTCATTGACATTTCGATTGCCCTATGCCGCGAAACTAAAGGCGACATCCGGCCTTTTGCAATGTTTGTCGTTTCGATGATTAAGAATGCGTGATTACAGTCCAAATATGTGCGAAAGCAGAGATGAATATATTTTTGGGAAATGAATTAATTGTTCATTTTCTGTTAGGAATTTGTTACTTTTGTATTAAACTGATTTGCTGGACAGGACTTGCTGTCAATTAATAACTTAATACATTGAATATGAAACTGGTTAAGAATCTATTGTCGCTGCTGTTAATGCTGGCTGTAGTACTGCCTATGGCTGCACAGGGTGAAAGGACTATCAAGAGAAAAGTTGCTATAGGGCGTTTTTCAAATGAGACTCAGTATGCGAAGGGATTATTTTATGATAAGGAAAATGATCCTATGGGAAAACAAGCTCTTGACATCCTGTCATCTAAACTTGCATCAAGTGGTAAATTTATCCTATTGGAAAGAGAGGACCTTGATATCCTCATGAATGAGACGGGGGCTAATATGAACAAGATCGGTGCAGATTACATTATTCTCGGATCAATCACAGAGTTCGGCAGAAAGACAGAAGGAGAACAAAAAGTTTTTTCTTCGACTAAGACTCAGACTGTAGAAGCTGGAGTGAGTGTTCGATTGGTGGAGGCAGCAACGGGACTTATTATTTATTCTGATGAGGCTAAAGGTTATGCGGAAACTTCGAGTAAGCAAGTGATGGGCATTGGTGGTTCTGCCGGATATGATGCGACACTTAGCGATAAAGCGATTTCAGCAGCATTGTCTCAGCTTGTTGAAAATATCGTTAACAAGTGTATGGATAAACCATGGAAATCATATATCATTTCTGCACAGGATGACTCATATGTTATATCAGGCGGTATTTCACAAGGACTTGCGTCAGGTGACAGGTTTTTTGTGTATAGGAAGGGAAAGATCGTGAAAAATCCTCAGACTGGAATTGATGTTGAACTTCCAGGCACTAAGATTGGCGAAGTTATCGTCCAGTCCTCTTTTGGGGATACTCCAGAAACAGAACTGTCGTTTTGTCGTTATGAGGGAGAAACCTTGGATACTGATAATTTGATGAACTATTACATAATGGATAAATAGCCATGAAGAAGTTAATTGTTATAGCAGTATTTGCAATATTGTTGACAGGCTGCGGAGTTGGATCCTATTCAATACAGTCAGGCGTGGAAGATGCAGCGTATATTTCGTTTACAGATGATATCATGCAAGATATAACCGTCGTAGTTGACGGCCAGTCCTTTGTTGTCAAGACTATAAAGCAAAAGGCCTACAAGAGTGGGAGGAATATTAAACAGACCGTTTTGAATACCATTAGAACTGTTCCGGGTCAACATGATGTTAAAGTAATGATTGATGGGTATGAGGTGTTTGTCAAAAAACTGTTCCTTTCCACAGGTGAACATAAGATTCTTGAATTATGAAAAGACTCATGACATTCGTTGCTCTTTTATTCTGTTTTACCTCATGCGGAGTTACATCATTGTACTATTGGGGCGGTAGTCAGAATGGAGCAACAGCCTATGAAAATCTCACGTACAAAAACTATGATAAGCAGAGTCCTGAGAGCCTTTGCAAGTTAATATGTATGTACGAAGACATCATAAGTAATACTGGTGGGACACGACAACTGCCGCCACCGGGTATCTGTGCGGAATATGGATACTTGCTCCTTATCCCCGAAAATGCCGTAATCTTTGCGGAGCATGCGACTGCGATGCAGAAGAGGTTATTGTATTCATCTGACTATCCTTCTTTTTTTTCTGCAAAGGGCAAAGAACTTCTTAAAATGGAGATTGAGTTGTATCCTGAATCGGCAAAATTCATTGCCCCTCTCATTGATAGATTCTGTAAATAAGTTGTCTTATGAAAAAGATTATATACTTCTTGCTTTTTTGCTGCATAATAACTTCTTGTGGCGCAGCGAAAATGGTTACCAGAGAGTCTCAATATGCAAAGATGTATGAAGAAAAGCCTCTCACGCTGCTTGTGATGCCTCCAATCAACAACTCCTCAAATGTGGAAGCTAAAGATTTGCTCTATACCTCAATCAGCCGGCCATTGATTGAGGCAGGATATTATGTAATATCTCCTTTGTTGTCTATGGACGTGCTCAAAACAGAGAGCGCATATGATTCTGAGATGTTCTTTGAAGCGTCTCTTGCTCCGTTCCAAAATTACTTCGGCGCTGATGCTGTGGTGTTTTCTATAATCGATACGTGGGCAAAGAAGGGGTTGGGTATAGAAACTAAAATCAGATATGTAATCAAGTCTGCATATACAAATGAAGTTCTTTTTGACAGAAGTTGCGATCTGTTCCTAGACTTGTCTGTTAATTCTGGATCTTATGGTTTGATAGGTTCGTTGGTGGACTTGGCTGCCTCTGCAATAAGTACGGCTACAACAGACCATATTATTGCAGCAAGAAAGGCAAATTACTATATTTTCAGGGATATTCCTAGAGGTAAGTATAGCCCTGAATATATGAACGATAAGAATATTGATGCAGAAAAGAAGGATATTGTTGCAAGAGTTAAGTAAGAACTTCCTGCGGAACGGCCCGCATTGGGAAGAATATCGCCCGGCGAGCAGATCCAAACTTGATAGAAAATGCGAAATTTTTGTAACTTAGTGGGCGTAAATACGAATGCCCAATGGATCCTATATACAACTATTCCCTCTGTGCTGCGCTGCCGTTGATGCTGTTTTTCGGCTTCTATTTCTTGTTGGGCAGGACTCCGGAAAAGGCGATTTTTGAGAATTATCTGCGCTCCAGACGTATTATGGGTGTGGCAATGTTGTTGCTTGCGGCCAACTATTCAGTGCATTTCTTTATGAAAGTCCGTTTCAATGACGCTGATGCCGCAATCCTGATGAACCTGTCCACTTATTTCCTGTGCTACTGGCTGTTCAGTTCAGCTTTTACCACATTGCTTGACCGCAATTATATAACCGGACGCAGGTTATTGACACATATCTCCTTGTGGATACTGTTTTCCGCTATTTCCTGCATTGTCCTGAAACTGTTGCCTGGAGGAAAATTTCAGACCGTATCGATATTGGTCCTGGCAGTATGTCTGGTCGCCTATGGCTTGTTGCTGACATGGCGATTGCTCAGGACCTATCACATGGTCATCCGCATGTTCGATGCTACTCATTCAGACGATATCGGGGCTTATATCAAGTGGCTTTCCGTCGTCACTTATTGGGCTGTAATATTCGGCGTTGGCTGCGGACTGCTGACGTTCCTTCCCGACAGATATGTCTATATCTGGATTCTGATGTCCATCCCGTTCTACATCTATCTCTTCCTTTGTTATCTGAATTACCTGCTGTTTTACGAGCAAGTGGAAAGTGCAATGGAAACTTATAAAGATAAAGAGGACGACCGCAGCGAGCCCGAACCGACACAAGAAACGCCGTCCTACCATGCCGAAATCGCTGAGAAAATAAAGGGTTGGATCAATGCTGACGGCTACGTCCGGACAGGCCTTACCATTAAAGACTTGTCGGAACAGCTTCATACCAACCGTACCTATCTCTCCGAGTACATAAATACCACATACGGAGTGTCATTCCGTGATTGGATTACAGGGCTTCGCATAGAGTATGCGAAACGCCTGCTCGTACAATATCCCAAGTTGACGCTGGCCGATATTTCTGAGAGGTCCGGCTTTTTGTCGCCAAGTCATTTTATCCGTCTGTTCAAAGAAAAAACCGGCTGTACTCCTACCAAATGGAGAAAATCATAGTAATGTGGAGGTTACTGAAATAGCCTAAACGACAAAGATGTGTGATTCTGACAATTGAAGGACTATTTGTTTTCAGAAATCTGTCAGAAATGAATCCTCTTTGCTTTCTTTGTACGGAGCATTTTACTGGCGTTGTCGTGAAATGCGTTTTAAATCACTTGCTAATAAACAGCTTGACATTATGAAACGATTCTTTATTTCCCTTGCAGTATGTTCTTTGCTGGCATCTGCAGTTTCGTGCGAGTATGACGCACCGAACATCAATTTCACCACCACCGTTACCAATGATTATTCAGAAGTCATAAAGGCTCTCCAGGACCAGACATTGACGATTGCCGAAAAATTGAAGATCCTCAATGATGCTCTTGAATATCAGACATTGACCATTACCCAGCAGGCGGACATCCTGAAGAAAGCCTATGAAAACGGAGTTCTCAAATACGAGGAATTGTTCGGCAAACTGTTTGACCAACTTGGAAAAATCAAAGAAAGCACTGAAGAAAAACTCGACGCCATCAAGGGGGCGCTCGAAACAGTAAACGAGGACATGAAAACCAAGCTCAAGGTCATCAATGAAGCAATCAAGAAAGGAATAGTGGATGTCAATGCCAAACAAGACCTTATACTGACAGCATTGAACAGTTTGTCGTCGTATAAATTCACCAAAGATGAACTGTTGGAGGTCGGCGATGACTATCTGCTGGTCCACTCATTGTTCTGGAACAAGAATTTCGAAAATTATGAGGTCGTAAGGGCCCTTATGGATTTGATACCGATATCATTGCCTGCACGATATAAATTCTGGTACCACCAATCCTCAGGCAATTATCCATTTAGTGGAAGTGAGACAACGAGTTTCTATGGCCCGGCCATTACGGAAGGCGGAGTTTTCAATTGCGTAAGAGGTGCAAGCGATTTGTTCCTTGCGATTGACCTCGAATGGAACAGCGGCGCTCCACGCTACAGGTCCGTCGGCGAGTACAACTGCTACCTGATAAAAAAAGTATATAAAAGCGGATATGCCTATTTCATCGTAGATAAGGGAGACAAGACAGCCGGAATCAAAGTCAAGCCGATGTCATCAATACCGAGCGGCGACACGTTTAATGATTATTCCAACGTAATCACATACGAGCATCGTTTCGAAGCCGAGAAAGGAAGAACCGGAGTCTGGGGCTACAGAGGCCTGGCAAATGGCCAATTTCCCGGAGATAAAGTTAAAGGTGTTGACTTTATATTCGTGAAAGACGAGTAACCGCTAAATACTTGATTATGAATAGATTATTAATATTGACAGTAATAGCGCTCCTCTTTGTACCCCTCATTGATATTGGGGCTCAGGAGCGCGGCAGCGGGACCTATCGTACATGCACCTGGAGCCTGTATGGAGAAGCCGGTGCCACGATGTCGCATGGTATCGGCATTTCGAATGTGAATGCAGCTCCATGGACAAGCGTCTCCCCGGAAATCGGGGCTGGCGTGTCCTTCAACATACGCCCGTGGATCCGTCTCGGCCTGAACTACGATTTCTCCAAGTACGCCAGAGAATTGAGGTTCGACAAGTTACAGCCATTAGGAGATTTCGCCGGGGATGGCACCATTGACATTGACGGGAATCTCTCCGGAGATATTGTTCCGGGCATAGACGGTTCGGTGACAGGGGACAGGCTTCTCCTTGAGAAAACCGGCGGACTCGCTTATACGAAGATGTGGACACAATACCATGCCGCCGACCTTACGCTGGAGTTCAACGTGATGGAAATCTGGAAGAACCGGACAGACAAGCGTTTCAACCTCTACGCGGGAGCGGGTTTCGGCTGGCTCTTCGCCAGGGGCAATACCTATAACATCGCCATGGGCAATGAGCGCTGGAAAGAAAAGTACAAGGAAACTACCGACATCTGGCTCAAGGCCGAAAATACCCGTCACAACTATAATACAGGATATGTTCCAATGCTGGTTTCCGCGGAATTCGACGTGAGCCCTATCGTGACATTGGGATTACAAGGCAATTACAAGCGGCTTTTAAAGTGCGACAATGCTCCGAAAGGAATCGGTACCGTGTCCATGGTCGTGAGGCTGAATCTTCTCGGCGGAAAGTCCGGATACGTCAGCAAGGCTAGCAAATTACGTGAATCCGAGAATGCTCTGGCCGCAATGAGGGACATGAATGAGGCTGTGAAAGAAGATTGTGAGGATTCCGTTCATTCACTGAAGGATGACCTTGCGGACTCCGAGAATGAAGTGGCCAGGCTGAAGTCTGAATTGGGAGATCTCAAGAAGGAGAATGAGGCGCTCAAGTCGCAAGCGGAAGAGAAGCCGAAAACGTCACGTGACACCATCGGCAACATCTGTGTCATGTTTGATTTCGACAGCAGCAAGTTACGCAAGCAGGCCAAGACAGAACTCGATGATTTCGCAAAGAGGATAAAGTCAACGGAGGGCTACGAGTTGTTTGTTACAGGAGAGGCTTCTGCAAGTGGAGATAGCAGATATAACCTGAAGCTCAGTGAATTGCGCATTGACAGCGTTATCAGTCACCTGAGCAAAAAGGGCATCGATTGCAGTCGGGCATATCGCCAGCCGCTCGGCGACACAGGAAAGGATTCGTCGAAATCAGCTCAGCGTGTCACGATACTTATTGTCTCTGATTGACATAATGTCGCTTGTGATGAGTAACGTATGGGCTGACTGAAATGACCTTTTCATTCCTGTTCCGGAATCAGGCGCTCCTTCTGTGGAACCGATTTGCTATAAACAGAAGAAATGTCTATCTTTAGGATTCACTGACAAACTAATAGACAACAGCCATGGGAAACGGAAAATTCTTGCAGTTCTTGACTTTACTGCTATGCCTTTGCTTCGGATATTTCACATATAAGGCCTATAGTGATGTCCAGCAGGTTAAGGAAGAAAATGCGATTTTGCATGAGGCTCTGGATTCGCTGCTCGTCGGGTCGACGATGACTTCACCCGATGCGGAGCCGGATCCTCTGTCGGCGGCTTCAAGCATATCTGCATTTATGGATGAACTCATCACAGACGCACGCAAAGAATACCGCGCCGGCAAGAAGGCCAATGCCAAAGAGGCGTTGAGGATTCAGGTGAAGTCTTCTTATCGGATGGAGGACAGATATGTCAGGACCCATGTCGAAGACCCTGAAGTGCGTGGTAATGCTGAAGGAATTGTCAAGCTTGACATCGCAATAGACAAATTTGGGGACGTCAAGTCAGCAAAATTGAACTCGGCTTCTACGATCACAGATGAGGATGTGATCGAGGCCTGCAAGAAAGCGGCACTCAAGACCGACTTCAGTAGCAACTATGACGTCACGATTCAGCGGGGCACGATCACGTACACTTTCTACAGATAGGAATCAAACCTTTGTCAGAACATTGACAATGCCAACTATTACCAGACTTGTCCGGAAAACCGCCATGTTTTCCGGATAAGTTGTTGATATTCAGTGACTTATCCGCGCTAAAACGTTTTCTTGTGGACAAAATGGCATATACACTTTGTCCGTAAAACTGCCCTGTTTTCCGGACAAAATCGATTATCTTGGTCAAGTGCCCGTCATGATTATGCTCAGCTGTAGTGAATCAGGTGATTTTATGGCCTGCCAGGATATATGTGTAAAGCATATTGACAAGGTTGGCGAGATAAATGGCGAGATAAAATTATTGGGTTCAGCAAGGTCCAGTCTGCGGTGTGAACTCCCACGTCCGCACACGAAATTCCGGGTATTTGCCTTGCGGGACGAATTCCGGCGGCGGGACGGCGCCACGGCCCTCTCTGTAATCCATTGATAATCAGGTGCCGTTTATTATAAGCGTGGATTTTCAATGATTTTTTGGCAACTAATCCACACCTGATTTCATAATTCCTTATGAGTCAAGCTATTGCAGAAACCGATGTGGCGCCGTCACGACAATAAAAGTACGGAACCACTGAACATAGAGTTTCCGTAACTGAATAGCGAATAAAGGGTGTAAATATCGGCCCAATTTTAAATGCTTGGAATGAAAAGCATTGGCTTAAACCAGAACTTCAGGAACAGCCGGAGTTGATGCAAGTGAAATTAACCCTACATGTTCAATCTGACCCAATAAATGGCCCAATAAATGACCCAATAAAATTGACCGAAAGACAGGAGCTGATTTTGCAAATGTTTGCTGAGGACAAAAGCCTGAGTATTGGAAAGCTTTGTGAAAAGACGGGCCTTTCCGTGATTCGGTTGGATTCGCTTCCTGCGGTCGCGCATCCCTTCCCTGCCACGGGAAATCTTACGAGTGACGAAGGAGAAAGCTGGCACCGGCATGTGCCGGCATGGCTTTTTCGGTGTAAATATCGGCCTGATTTTACACCATTTGTATTTTCCTGATTTAGGTTGACTCGGGTTTATAGAATATCACTTATATAAG
>ERZ1023862.91-NODE-91-length-18117-cov-7.990920_pt1 | contig 18117 bp, 14 predicted proteins | sample MGYA00380388_ERZ1023862 | MGnify/ENA primary metagenome ERZ1023862 (study PRJEB33179, sample SAMN07449007) | human gut metagenome | biome: Human-gut; feature: Human associated habitat; material: Faeces | host: Homo sapiens | place: India: Bhopal | collected... | reverse complement strand
ACATTCGATTCGTCGGCGGCTGCGTGTGAATTGATTATGAGAGAGCCCGCAGATGTGGTCTACGTCTGCCTGGTAGTCAGGAGCGATTGCCAGTGCTGCAGTGGACGCACGGCCCGGCTCAGCCTTCTCCCACTCTTTTCCTATCTGCTTCAATGCCTTCAGCGCATTCTCATCCATCAAACCATCACGGTTCGGAGCGACATTGAGTATGAAATTGCAGTAAGCCTTTCCCATAGGGACAATATTCTCATTTACAAGCACCTCCACGTTCTTAAGAGGCGCTGTAGGGAAAGTGGTTTTCCAGAACCAGTTCTTCTGGATAGGATAGCATGACAGAGCCGGAAGCGCGTTGCTTTTCTTGTCAATCTTCTGGCCCGCACCCTGCTCATAGGACTTGATGTCAGTATAGAAGAGCGCGTCAGTCGGATACTTCGCGGCATTCAGGTCCATGACCAGACACTCCGGCTGAATGGATTTTATCAATGCATATATTTCCTCGAAAGGAATCTCGTCGTAGGAAATCCTGCTCCACGGCGCGTCCCAGCCGTCTATTATCAATGCCGTTATTTTTCCATAGTTGGTGAGAAGTTCACGCAACTGATTCTTTACCAGCTCAGTATGCTCAGGCGTAATCCAGCCCGGACGAAGATGGGCATGCGTGTCAAGGATAGAGAAATACAGCATCACATCCAAGCCTTCGGCCCTGAATGCATCCACATATTCCTTCACGACGTCCCTTTTCAGAGGACTGGACATTACTGAATAATCAGTGGTCTTGGTATCCCAGATACAGAATCCGCTATGATGTTTGGTAGTAAGGCAGCCATAGGTCATGCCTGCTGATTTGGCAGCCTTGGCCCACTGGCGGCAATCAAGTTTCCCGGGATTGAAAAGTTCAGGAGACGCATCCGGGTCAGGCCAGTCTTCATTGACAAAGGTAGGCATGTTGAAATGGATGAACATGCCGAAGCGCAAATCCACAAAACGCCTCTGGAGAGCGTCCATTGACATTGACCCGACAGACTCCGGGGCGATTGCGGATTTTTCTGTTCCGGCTGCCGCAGAGGCATTGACGGAAGTCATCATCAGACCGGCAGCCGCAGCGACTGCCACTTTCAGAAATGGTTTCATACTGTAAAATTTTCGTATCAGTGTTATTGTCAGAGACTTGCAGGACTTCTGGACGTAACCTGAGGCAAAACGGCCTCATTATCAGACCTAAAGTTACGACTAATTTGCACATTTGCAATGCAACGATTTCACTACGATGTGCATTTATATAGGGTGCTGTTCGGCAATTTCAGAGCAGTGAATCTTAAAAATGTATTTATGAGAAAAATCCTTCTGGCGGCATTGGCAGCAGTACTGACGGTGTCCGCACACGGGCAGAACAAGAAAATCACAATCAGCGGATACATCCATGATGATGCGACCGGAGAAACGCTTATCGGCGCAGGAGTAGTCGCGGCAGAATCGTCAGCCATCGGTGCTGTAACCAACGACTTCGGCTTCTACACATTGACAATCCCGGCAGGAAAAACCACCCTGAGCTATTCATACGTAGGCTGCAGGACAGAGACAGTCTGCATTGACCTCACAAGAGACACGACCATCAACATGTCCCTGAAAGAAGCCGACATTCTCGACGCCGCGACAGTGGTCGCCAGGAAAGATGCCGGCATCCGTTCCACATACATGGGAGCGCTGGAAATCCCGCAGGAGATGATCCAGAACACACCGGTCATATTCGGTGAGGCAGATATCATAAAGACACTCCAGATGATGCCTGGAGTACAGCCCGGAATGGAAGGATTTTCAGGCATTTACGTGCGCGGAGGCGGAGTGGATGAAAACCTCATGATGCTGGACGGCTCCCCTCTCTACAACGTCAGCCACATGCTCGGCCTGTTTTCCGTATTCACCCCGGAGGCCGTGAAGAAAGTGACATTCTACAAGGGCTCATTCCCGGCCAAATACGGAGGAAGAGTTTCAAGCATCGTCGATGTCCGCACCAACGACGGTAACGCAAAGGGCTTCCACGGCTCGGTAACCGCCGGATTGCTCTGCGACAAACTGCACTTCGAAGGCCCTCTCGGAAGCGAAAAGACCACATTCTCCATCAGCGGAAGAGGAATGCACACCTTCGTGTTCGACAAGATAATCCGCGCCTGCGGAAGCCCCGCGAACTACGCTTTCTATGATGTCAATGCCAAAGTGGCCCACCGGTTCAGCGACCGCGACAGACTCTTCCTCTCATTCTACCATGGACGGGACTATTTCCGATATAAAGAGTCGGACAAAGGGACCGCCACCGTCAGTTCAGGAGGTGGCAGTTCCTATCAAGAATATTCAGAAGACGACGTCAAAGCTAACCTGAAATGGGGCAATATGCTGGCAGTAATGAGATGGAACCATGTCTTCAGCAACAAACTGTTCGCAAACACCTCAGTTTCCTGGAACAAGTATGACATGAACATCAAATCCGACATCCGGGAAATGGTCAAGTCTGAAAAGGAATTCTACGACAACACCTACAAGTATGGCTACAATTCCGGAATCATGGACTTCGGAGGCAGGATAGACTTCGACTATACCCCTGCACCTCAGCATCTTATAAGGTTCGGAACGGAGTTCATAAGACACGCCTACAGACCATCGGTGCAGAGAGTCAGGGAAATCAATGAAGACGGCGTAAAGAAGACGTTCACCGATGAAAAGACTAACATCAGTCCTAACGTCTACGGCTCAGAACTCTCCCTTTATATGGAGGATGACATGACTCTGGGCGACCACTTTTCTTTCAATCCCGGCGCACGCCTGAGCTTGTTCTTCGTGGACGGAAAGGCATATTTCAGCCCGGAACCCAGAGTAGCATTGAAATACTCCTTCGGCGAAGGCTGGGCATTGAAAACGGCATATTCCAGAATGTCACAGTATGTGCACCTGCTGACATCCGGAGACATCAGCCTCCCGACAGACCTGTGGGTGCCGATCACAAAGAACATCAGGCCGGTCACATCTGACATCGTCTCGCTCGGAGCATATTTCAGCGGTCTCAAAGGCTGGGAATTCTCCCTGGAAGGCTATTGGAAGAGACTGAACAACGTTCTCGAGTACAAGGACGGGAAAATGGCCTTCACCTCAGCCGCCAACTGGGAAGAGAACGTAGAAATGGGCGAGGGCCGCGCCTACGGAGCAGAGTTCTATGTCCAGAAGACAACCGGCAAGACCACCGGAACCGCCTCATATACACTGGCTTGGGCAAACAGACGGTTCAAGGACGGCACTATCAATAACGGGAACTGGTTCCCTTTCGTCTATGACAGAAGGCACAACGTTACCTTAAGCCTCATTCAGAAATTAGGCAAACGGGTGGAACTCAGTGCAGTATGGACCTACATGTCAGGCAGCAGGATGACGGTCCCTACCAGAAAATCCTTCGTCATCACTCCGGACGGAGACGGAACGAACGATTACGACTACGTGGAAAGCAGGAACAATTACAAGCTTCCTCCTACCCACCGCCTGGACTTCAACTTCAGTTTCCACAAGCAGAAGAAGCGTGGAGAAAGAATCTGGAATTTCGGCATTTACAATGCTTACGGGGCACTCAATCCGAACTTCATCATGTATGACGGCTCCCACAGCAAGAAGGACCCGACGACAGGAGAAGAGATAAAGACCCCGGCACTCATAAAGGAGACTTTCCTCATATTCTACCCTTCATTCAGTTACACATTCAAATTCTGAAGACAATGAAAAACAAGATATCAGCAGCATTCGTCATAGCATTGACAATACTCACTTCATGTGAACGGTACATTGAACTGACCGGGACAGGCCCGGAGAAATTGCTCGTCGTCAACGGCTATGTGAGAAGCGACGAATCGGAGCACAGCGTCCTGGTGGCTTGGAGCACGTTCAAAGAAGTCAAGCCCGTCAATGCCGCCCATCTGGAGTGCTATGTCAATGGTACAAAGGTCTCCGAGACTTCCGAATTGCACAAGGCCGAAAACAGCACTTCCGCCATCAAGAGAATGACTTTCAATGCCGATTTCAATGCCGGCGACGAGGTCAAGGTAGTTGTAGAGTCTGAGGGGACCCGCGTGGAATCAGTTTCAGTGGCACCTAAGGCGCCAGTAATCGTCAAGGCCGACACGACCACTATCAAGGCAAAAGATTCCTCCGGTAATCTGGAGAACTTCACGCTGTTCAGCGTTACAGTGCAGGACGTGAAAGGTGAAGACAATTATTACAGGGCCCTGATGGATCTGGATTCCAAGTATTTCATCAACTGGGTATCGGAGGAAGAAACGGAGCACAAGGTCGGGGACTGCGTCGATAAGGGGTCCAAATCTCTTGTCATTGACAATTCCCAGGAGCCGCTGCTGAGGAGGAGAATCGGCAAGGAAAAGAAAGACGATGACGACTGGAACTTCTACAACAACAGATACAACATCTTTACAGACAGTCAGTTCCGCAATTCAGAATACACCCTGAAACTGATTGTGAACCACTACGGGTATCTGCACAACTTCTGCAATTTCGGCTATAATCCGGACAATGTCAAGGTAGAAGAGGACCGCGAGGTAGTGGTAAAAATCATGTCAATGTCAAAGCTGACTTATCTCTACATGAATGACTACATGTTCGACCACTCAAGCCAGGGCGACTGGTCTCTGGTCTCGGAACTGCCTTATCCGAGCAACGTCAAGGGAGGAACGGGACTGGTTTCCGTCATGACAGCAGCCACTTTCAATGTCAGACTTCCTAAATGGCAGCTGCCCAATAACATCTGGACTAACTATTGACGACTTTATTATAGATGTCATCTATCACAAGCCCTGAAAGAGTCATTCCGAATATGGCTGTAATATGGACCGTGGTACCATTGATCTGAGCTTTTGACGCATTCCAGTCATGATTGACAAGTTCAGGGTCTCCAGGTCCATCTTCCTTATCCCGGAACATGGCCTGATCGATCTCACAAGGCTGGTACTGCCCCCTGTTCGGGAGCACCTCGTCATCATAGACACACATGAACTTACGTGCCGGGAAAGTCTCGGCACGCTTCATTTTCTTGCGCAGGGCAGCCCCGAGAGGGCATCCGCGGACATTCCAGAACTCCGCAACCTTGACTTTCAACGGGTTCGTCTTCAATGCTGCCCCGAGGGAACAGAAGAACTTCGCCTTGCTCGCGGTCGCGCGCAAAATCAGCAAAGCCTTGTCTTTCAATGAATCGACAGCATCAATGACATAATCGTATGAATCCAGGTCGAAAGAGTCCGCCGTCTCTTCGCAGTAGATAGCCTGGACCGCATCGATTTCCGCATTGGGATTGATTTCCAGCAAATGAGCCTTGAGAGCCTCGACCTTGACCTGCCCGACTGTCCTGGTGGTAGCCATCAGCTGCCTGTTGACATTGGTAATGCTCACACGGTCCGAATCCACTATCGTCAAATGAGTGATTCCGCTTCTGACCAGTCCTTCAGCACACCAGCTGCCGACTCCGCCCACACCGAAAATTATCACACGTGTACGTGAAAACTCCTGCATGACATCTTCGCCAAGCAGGAGCTCTGTTCTGTTATAAATCGCTTTTTCTATCTTATCCATCTGGTAATCACCAACATAAGCCGCATATTATTTGGCGGCTTCTTCTGTTATATCAAATTTAATCTCATCTACGCAAACCATATATGGGCAGTCTTCCTTCGTCGTGACATACATGAATGACATGAAATTGTCCGAGAAATCAGCGGTGAGGACTATCTTGTTCACCATGCCGAGAGGAGATATGTCCACGTCCTGCCAATCCTCGACAAGAAGTGATTTTCCGTCACGGAAATCCCCGAGAGGAACCGTAACTTTGCCTGTCTCGTTGCCAGCCGCATCATAGCCTGTAAAGATGGCCTCGAAATAATCTCCTGTAGTGAATGCCGGCTTGGAGTAGAATCCTATTTTCATATACTGCCATACCATCGCATCATTGTTCACTTTCATTGACACGGCCTTATGTTCGGCTCCGTCAGCGAAGCTGAATGACGGGCGCACATCCTTATTGTACTGGGAATAAGACCATACGGAGTATTTGGACGTACCGTCAGCCCCCATAGGAGGTTCTTTTCCTTCCTCGAAGTCCTTGTTGCAGACGACCCTCTTGCCGTTTGAATAGGCGGGATATTCTCCTTCGAGCTGAGGCTTCTCGTAATCATCGGCAATCAGGATGCCTGACAGGAAATAATAATAGTTCTGTGCAGTGAAGGTCGCACCGAATTCAGTATATGTGGAATCTATCCCGGAAGCACTCGGAAAGTTATTGTGTTTCTTATCTGCAAACGAATGGTTTTCAAAGGAAATCGTCTGATAGACAGTGGAATCCTCCGGTGTCTTGTTCTCCTTGGAGCAGCTGGCCGCGAAAATGAGAAGCGGCAAAATCATCAATGTCTTTTTCATCTTACTATAAAGTTTTAAGCAATATCCCATATTCCCGCACCAATAATCCATCCGTCACGCACAGCAACAAATATAACAAATAATTTCATGCTTGTATTGATTTTTATTTATCTTTACATGCATACAGACCAGAAAAATCTTGTAACATTGATAAACTGAAAATATGAAAATCCTAAAATTCATTGACCTTTCCAGCATTGCGCTAGCGGCGATTCTTTCGCTTGTGGCCGTTTCGTGCGAGAAAGACAAAAAACCTGAAACTGAAGATGTCACCGCTGTGGAAATCAAGAATTTCCAGGACGGCATCTACTTCGGAAACTTCTGGAAAGAAGGATATGCAGACTATTATTTCATCCTGTCATCCGGCGAAATCGGACAGAGTTCGGAGGTGGACCTCGCGCCGATGAATCCGGGAGACTACATCCTGTATTGTGACCTTTGGGGCGCCATCTCGGAGGACCATACCAACCCGATTATCCCGGAAGGCACATATACCGCCCACAAAGGACGCGCAAACGGGACATTCAATACAGAATTGACCTTCGCCACTTTCAATAAAGAGAAGGTCGGTGACCTCTTCCGCATCGAGAACGTCCTTTTCCAGGATGGCACCATTACCGTGAAACATATCGCGGAGGGGTATGACATCAATGTTGCAATAACAAGTACTGAGGGCAAGAAATATGTATTCACATATAAGGGAGCCATCACGCTCAGCGACAAGAGCGGGGAGGGAGAGGAGACGGACAACGGACATATAAAGTCCAATCTTGACCTCAACCTCAAACGAGTTACGAGCCAGAAGTATGGAAACGAAAGCAAATACGACAACTATGTGCTGAGATGCTTTGATACTGAGGGCATTTCCAATGACGGCCTGTATCCGAAAGGCCCGGGACACAAGATTCAGATCGACCTTTACACCGAAAAGGGAGCGGATTTGGCCGGCACATATAAGGCAGGCTCCAGAATGTCCTATACTCCAGGCACTTTCTATCCGGGCGTATGGCTCGGCGCACAGGCTCTCGGAACATTCTGCATGCAGGTCGACAATTCTTACAAAACCAAGTTCTGCGCGATGAAAGACGGCGAGGTGAAAATAGTGAAGAACAATGACGGGACTTATTCCATCACTTGCGATTTCACAGATGAAGACGGTTACACTGTCAAAGCCTCATGGAAAGGGGAACTCGAAGATTATCAGAACATTGAAGCACCTCAGACGACATTGGACTCGGACGTGGAGATGAATCCTGAAATCTGTTCCGTAGTAAATTATTACGGAGATTATCACTCAAACGGAACCGTAAATTATGCCATCGTCATGGACAATGGATATCGGGAAATAGCCATTGACTTTGTCGCAGGTACAGGTGATGCGACGAGTCTTCCTGAAGGGACTTACATGGTTTCAACCTCCGGCGGTGCGTGGACTGTATATCCCGGAAATATCGGATACACCAGCGCGGACCCTTCATGTTACATCGAATACGATGAGTCCAGACATGCCGCGAAGAGCGCCCCTATAGCAGGCGGAACCATGAAGATATCCCGAAACGGAAACAGCTATACAGTGGAGTTCGAGTTCCAGGACGACTACAATCTGTACGACAAGTCATTGACACCGCACAAGATATACGGTTCTTGGACAGGTACGCTTCCTGCAATCAAGGACTATACAAAGCAATAAAAAAGGCTCCGCAAAAACGGAGCCTCAATTATTTTTTGAAGGTTACTTATCTTGTAATCCTTGCAGCCCAGCCGCCTCCCGGAGCCATGTGAACTGTCACATGACGGTCCGCGGGAACATTGACCACTTCGTGTTTGAAATCCTTGGCCGCGCGGTCAGCATTGACACCGTCGCGGAAGATTTCCATCACCCACTCGCCTTCGCCGAGGAAGGAAAGGTCAATGTCAATGTCACGGGCATTCCAGTCTGTCATTGACCCGACATACCATACGTCTCCGCGACGGCGTGCCAGCGTTATATATTTGCCGATTTCTCCATTGACGGCACGGCTCTCATCCCAGATGACAGGGCATTCTGCAATGAACTTGGTGCACAGCGGTTCGGCCATATAGTTGGACGGAGAATCGCAAAGCATATTGAGAGGGGAGTCAAATACCACATACTCAGCAAGTTGCCTGCAACGTGTCCCCTGACTCATTGCCTCAGAATTTACCGGACGGTAATTCTTCCTGGTAGCGTTGCGCATTGCGCCCTGGGTATAGTCCATAGGGCCGGCTGCCATCCTTATGAACGGAACGGTCACATCATAAGTAACCTGGTCTACTGAAGAATCCGACCACTTCATCTGCTCAAGACCATGCACGCCCTCGTAATTTATGACGTTAGGCCATGTCCTGTTCAGTCCGGCCGGCTTGTAGGTGCCGTGGAAATCAATGAGGAGGTGATATTTGGCAGCCATCTCGGCAGCGCGCCTGTGGAAGTCCACCATCGCCTGATCATCCCTGTCCATGAAATCCACCTTGAAACCCTTCACTCCCATCTCGGAATAATGACGGCAGACATTCTCCATGTCCCTGTCGAAAGCCAGATAACCGGCCCAGAGGATGATGCCGACTCCGCGCTCCTGAGCATACTGGCAAAGCATAGGGATGTCAATCTCAGGAATCACCTGCATAAGGTCGGCCTTCTTGTTCACAGCCCAGCCCTCATCGAGGATAACATATTCGATACCGTGGGCGGCAGCGAAATCAATGTAATATTTGTAGGTCTCGTTGTTGATTCCGGCACGGAAATCCACACCATAGAGATTCCAGTCATTCCACCAGTCCCAGGCAACCTTTCCAGGACGCACCCAGCTGAAATCAGCGGACGGGTCAGCAGGAGTTCCAAGATTCCATACAAGGTCATTGACAGCCATCTCGGCATCATTGGCGGTAACCATAATTATCCTCCAAGGGAAAGCCTCTTTTCCTGAGCATTCAGCGATATAGTCCTCACGCTCGACGACTTCGCCCTGAAGCATATTGTGGCCGCCCTGTTTCACGACCTTAGGATATGGGGCAAAACGGGCCGTAAGAGTAGAGCCCTCTCCCTCATTGTAAAGGTACATTCCCGGATAATGCTTCAGGTCAGACTCCATGACGAGAACTTTCACGCCATTGTCGGCAGCGACCGCAAGCGGAAGGAATGCAAGACGTTTCTTGTTCCATTCTGACAAAGGCTGCACTGAATATGTATTCTCGAATGAGTTATAGAACTGGCTCTCAAGCGTTTGCGTATGCTGCCTCACATAAGGGACATAGGCATTCCAATCCTTTGCAAAAGCGAATTCAGCCTGCTCGCCTATGACATTGAAGTCACCCTTCAGCGAACTTACGAACCTGTATGCCACGCCGTCATCGAACGCACGGAACACGAGGGAGAACTCCTTGAATTCCAATGTCATCTCGTTATAATTGTCCCTCACCTCCGCTTTCTTGTAAGCCGTAGCCTGATGGATCAGGTCAATGCTGGTGCGGCGGACCTTGCGGACCTTATCATTGAGACCGAAGACCTCGCCGGTAGAAACTGTCATTGAAATGGAGGACGGAGCTATCAGCTGGAGTTCGTCCCTGGAAACCGTATATGATATCTTTTCTCCTACTACAATGGTCGCTTGAAGGTGTCCGTCAGGAGACTGAATCTGATACGCCCCGTCATTCGCCGATGCGAAAACCGGTATTGCCAATGCCAATGCGGCGATAAGGAAAGATTTGAGTGTCATAATTAAATGTGTTCGTTATCAATAATCTGGAGTTATCATATTCCCAATTCCTTCTTCATATCACGAAGAAGGTCAAAGGCCTGCATAGGAGTCATATTGTTAAGGTCCGCAGACTTCAAAGTATCTCTGAGTGAGGACAATGTAGGGTCATCCAGCTGGAATAGAGACAGCTGGATCGTGCCGTCAGTCTCCACCCTGCCCTCTTTCGTATTATAAGGCTTGGTTATCGGATTGGCCTCCGGTGCCGCCCCATTGCTTATAGAACCGGCGCCCCCGGCCTCCAAGGCAGACAGAGTCCTCTCGGCGGAAGCAAGCACTTCTTTAGGCATTCCGGCCATCCTGGCCACGTGCAGACCGAAACTGTGGGCCGTGCCGCCTTCCTTGAGCTTCCTGAGGAAAATGACCTCTTTGCCGACTTCCTTGACTGCCACATGGAAGTTCTTCACACGGGGATAGATGCCTTCCAGATCATTAAGTTCATGATAGTGTGTGGCAAACAAGGTCTTGGCACCCTTTCCGTATTCATGTATGAATTCGACTATCGCCCGGGCAATGGACATTCCGTCGTAAGTGGATGTACCTCGGCCGATTTCGTCCAGAAGCACAAGAGAACGCTCGGAAAGATTGTGCAGAATCATTGACGTTTCCAGCATTTCCACCATGAATGTGGATTCTCCTCTGGAGATGTTGTCCGATGCGCCGACACGGGTGAAAATCTTATCGAAATAGCCGATTTTCGCCGAATCCGCAGGCACGAATGAGCCGATCTGGGCGAGGAGCACTATCAATGCCGTCTGACGGAGCAGAGCGGATTTTCCGGACATGTTCGGACCGGTCAATATTATTATCTGCTGCTTGTCCCTGTCCAGATGGATATCGTTAGGCACATATTCCTCCCCCGGCTTCATAAGTGTCTCTATAACAGGATGTCTGCCGGCCTTGATATCCAAGGCAAGCCCGTCACCGATTTCAGGACGGCAATATCTGTTTTCCGAGGCCAGTTCTGCAAACCCGGCCAGAATATCCAGCTTGGCAATCACCATCGAGTTCTTCTGAATGGTCCTTATAGCGGTCTGTATCTTGGCAATCAGCGAGTTATAGATAGCAGACTCGAGAGCATAGATTTTGTCCTCGGCCGAAAGAATCTGCTCTTCATATTCCTTAAGTTCCTGAGTAATATACCTTTCTGCATTGACAAGAGTCTGCTTGCGGATCCATTCCTCCGGGACTTTGTCCTTGTGGGCGTTGCGGACCTCGATGTAATAACCGAAGACATTGTTGTAACTTATTTTCAATGAGGTTATTCCGGTTCTTTCTATCTCCCTCTGCTGCATTTTCAGGAGATAATCCTTGCCTCCGCGGGAGATTTCGCGCACTTTGTCGAGTTCCTCACTCACACCTGCGGCGATGACATCGCCCTTTCCGATGGCGGCTGCCGCGTCCTGGGTCAATGTCTCTGTTATCGCCTTGAGCAGTTCCGAGCAGTCGCCTATGGAGGCTGTCAGTTCAGCAAGCGGGGCGCAAACTCCCGATGCGGTTCCCTGCCCGGAGCATAATTTTCTGATAGGGTCGAACTGGGCCAGACCTCGTCCCAACTGGAGGACTTCACGTGGCATGATCTTACCCGTGGCCGCCCTGGAGATTATCCTGTCGAGGTCGCCGATATTGCTGATATGGCATTGAACCTCATTCAGAAATTCGCCGTTGTCAGTAAAATGGCCTACGATGTCGTATCTGGCATTCAGTTCATTCAAGTCGAGTGACGGCATCGCCAGCCAGCCGCGCAAAAGACGCGAACCCATCGGAGAGCAGCATTTGTCAATGACACTGACAAGTGACACGCCTTCCCCTCCCGCCGCTGCGCTGAAGATTTCGAGGTTGCGGATGGTAAATTTGTCCATCCACACGAATTTATCTTCGTCAATGCGGGAAATCGAGCAGATGTTGGCAAGGCCGGTATGCTGGGTCTGTTCGAGATAGACGATGAGCGCGCCGGCAGAGCTCACTCCAAGCGGGTATGAATCAATGGCATAGCCTTTCAATGAATCCACGCGCAACTGACGTTTCAGTTTTTCGACAGCCGCATCATATACGAATGCCCATTCGTCAAGTGCCGATACATAGAGGGTGTCCCCATACAGTTCCTTGACACGTTTCTCGTTGCCGCGCTGGACTACGATTTCTTTCGGGGCCAATGATGCTATGAGAGTTCCGATATAGGCAGTGCTACCCTGTGCCACCTGGAATGTTCCGGTGGAGACATCGAGAAATGCGGCTCCGCATTGGTCTTTGGAGAATGTGAGCCCTGTCAGGTAGTTGTGCTCCTTCTGTTCGAGCATGTTCTCGCCGAAGGCGATTCCCGGCGTAACCATCTCCGTCACTCCCCTTTTCACCAGAGTCCTGGAGCCTACCAGTTTCGGGTCCTCCAGCTGGTCGCACACGGCCACTTTATAGCCGGCACGGATAAGACGTGTAAGATATTGTTCTATAGCATGATGCGGGAATCCGGCCATAGGCACGGCTTCTTTGTCACCATTTGAACGCTTGGTCTGTACAAGACCCAGAACTTTGCTTACGAGGACCGCGTCGTCAGAATATGTTTCATAGAAATCGCCCACTCTGTAAAGCAGAACTGCCTCGGGATGCTGGGCTTTGACCGCAAAATATTGTTTAAGTAGAGGTGTATCCTCCGCTTGTTTCTTCGCCATAATCTGTCTCCAATTACCAAAACAAACAAATTTACAGATTTTCACCCCATAATTCAATAACCTCTACCAAAAATTATAACTATCTTTACGTTATTATGAAAAAGGTGCTTATCATAACATATTACTGGCCGCCTACAGGAGGTTCCGGTGTCCAGAGATGGGTGAAGTTCAGCAAGTATCTGCCTCAGTTCGGATGGCAGCCGGTCATCTATACCCCGGAGAATCCGGAAATGACCAGCATTGACAAGACTCTCGAGGAGGATATTCCGGAGGAGGCCATTGTCGTGAAGAGGCATATCACGGAGTTTTATTCTTTCTACCGGAAACTGACCGGAAAAAAGGATGCCACGAAGCAGGAGGTCAATCCTATCAATAGCCAGAAGAAGACGTTCAAGCAGAAACTGATGCTGTTCCTGCGCGGCAATCTGTTTATTCCTGACCCGAGGGTGACATGGGTAAGGCCTTCTGTCAGATTCCTGAAAAAGTACCTCAAGGAGAATCCTGTAGACGCGATTGTAAGTACCGGCCCTCCGCAGTCGATGCATCTCATAGCCAGGCATCTTTCCAAGGCGACCGGCATTCCGTGGGTGGCGGATTTCCGTGATCCGTGGACCAAAATGTTCTATTTCAAGCATTTATGTCTCTGCAAATGGGCGGAGCGGAAGCATCACCGCCTGGAGCAGCAGGTTCTGGATGATGCGACTGTTGTGGTGGCTGTGTCCCCTCTCGTCCAAGAGGAGTTCCAGGTCATGACGAATACCCCTGTCGAGCTGATTACCAATGGTTTCGATGACGATGATTTCAGCCAGGTCGTAGAGCCGGACGGTTATTTCAATGTTACCCATACCGGTCTTTTCGCTTCGGACGGAAATCCGGAGACTCTCTGGGATGTTCTTTCAGAGAAGTGCAGAACGGACAAGGAGTTCGACAAGATGCTGCATATCAGGCTAATAGGAAAGACCGACAAGGAAATCATTGACTCTATCAATGCCGCCGGTCTCGGCAGCCATGTCATCAATCTCGGTTATCAGGACCACAATGTCGCTGTGCGGGAACAGAAGAACGCATCCCTTCTCATCCTTCCTCTGCGTAAAGAGCCGGAGTATCGCGCTACGCTTCCGGGAAAGCTTTTCGAGTACCTTGCTTCCATGAATCCGATTCTCGGTATCGGTCAGACGGACGGGGCAATGGCCAGGATTGTAAATCAGACGGGAGCCGGCGTAGTGTTCGGCTGGGATGACAAGGCATCGATTTCATCATATGTCAATATGTGCTGGAACAAGTTCAATGCTGCCGATGATGAGGAAGATATCGAGGTGGAGCACTCCGGAGAGGCCGAACTGGACGAGATTCTCACCGAAAACGACAAGACTGACGCCATCCGCCAGTTCTCCCGCAAAGCCCTCACAGCCCGCATGGCCAAGCTCCTCGATTCCATTACGAAGTAGGGGGGGGCGCTGATAGCGCGACAATACGTAACTCCTGAGACGCTTACAAAGCAGTGCGGGACGACGCCACGCCTGTTTTCATAACATATTATCATACAGATAGTTATAAAAACACATGTGGATTTTCGACCCAAAAAAGCCTGCAAATCCACACCAAAATTTAATAATACTTGATTATCAATGTGTTACGAATGACCCCGTGGCACCGTCCCGCATGCGGACACACCTCCTCCTGGCGCGTCAAACTACAGGACGCGCATCAATACGCTACTCCGGAGACACTTACCGGATAGACATGTTTTCTCGCAGATAAAAAATGTCCTTCCGGGTAATATTCACCAGGAAGGACTATTATATTGAGATTCAGGCAACTAGCCTAAACCAATTCTAAAACTCAATGCCGAACGATATCTTAGGCATTCCATAAATAGAAACTTTCGTCTCGGGCTTTGATGTCACATAAAATGGATATGACAGACCCAACAACAAGCCTTTCCCGGATTTAAGTGTCCAGCTCCAGCCCAATGCTGGTTCTATCTCGGCAGCATTGCGGAATTTACAGTCACTGTTATAATTCAGAGCATGACAAAAGCCAAGTTTTACACCTGCAGTAGGTGTGCTGCCCTTTTCCTTAATGTATGCATTGTATTCCGCAAAGACTCTCCCGAATGCAGGCACGTTATCTAATGGCAAGAAAAAAGCACCTACACCTGCTCCCAGATAATGATGACGATTGAACATATATCCATGAGATGTCTCTATACCTTGCCATACGAAGTAGTGGTTCGTGTACAAAACACTGCCCTTATACCCACGGCTTCTAAAGTCAGAATTCACCTCTTTCTGACAAGTATCCTGAGCGGACAAACTTATCATTGACGAAAGAAGCAACGATAAAAAAACAATAATTTTCTTCATTATGTTTAAATAATTGGTTTGGCCGCGAATATACACTAAATAATTGGTTTGGCTCCGAATATACACTATAACTAGCTAAAAAATTTGGCAAAATGCACGAATGGGAATAATTCATGGTCGAAGCGGAAAAAATAATAATCCAACTGATAATACTTCTCAATTCCCGCTTATGTGTCCATATCAAAGGCTGTTCGCAGCCTCTGACGCTGAGCAAAGAAAAATCGTCCGAACACAGGGAATGGCTGGACCGGTAATCAGTACTCCAGCCAGAGCAGAAGAACATGTCTCTTCTCATTCTTCCTCTATTCGTAAGCGTCATTACGCTACTCCGGAGACACTTCCCTGATAGACACGTTTTCTCGCAGATAAAAAATGTCCTTCCGGGTTATATTCACCAAGAAGGACTATTACACTGAGACTCATATTTTAGCATATTTGCTTTAAACGTTTTGAATCTCATTTTGAATTGTAATATTTTTTTACTTAATTGCGAGCAGCGAGGTGCGATTTCTTCTGCATACGATGCTATAAAACAGTTATGGCCATGAAAAAAAAGTTTACCTTCAACACCAAGATGTCGGCAATTGTGTTTGTCGCAATCTTTATTCTGTCTTTCGTGCTGTTTCCCACAATGGTTGGCGCTGTCAAGGCTGTAGTGACCGCCGTGCTCTGTGTGGCATTCTACGTATTTTGCGCAAATGTATTACCGATTGAAGAGGAAGTCGGTTCCGGAAAAATATTTGTAGCATTTCTTGTAACATATGTAGCCACCACGGCCATATATATCTTGATGGATACGTCATCATTGGCAGAACTGAAAACATACATCAAGCCACTTTTTGTCTTGATACCATTGTTTGCTGCTATGTATTTGCGCAAATAAGGAATAAACCGTGCGAAGCATGCCGGCTGGTAACCGCGAAGACACTTACAAAGCAGTGCAGGACGACGCCACGCCTGTTTCCATAATATATTATCATACAGATAGTTATAAAAAACACGTGTGGATTTTCGACTCAAAAAAGCCTGCAAATCCACACCGAAATCTAATAACGCTTGATTATCAATGTGTTACGAATGACCCCGTGGCACCGTCCCGCATGCGGACACAATCAACCCGTAACCGCGGAGACGCTTACCACCGTCCCGCATGCGGATACACCTCCGCCTGGCGCGTCAAACCACTGGACGCGCATCAACCAGTAACTCCGGAAACGCTTACAAAAGCAGCGCGGAACACAATCAATCCGTAACTCCGAAGACGCCTACAAGTGCATGACCGGTAATCAGTGCTCCAGCGAGGACAGGAAAAAGAGGCGGCGCTGGAGGCGGGATATGGGATGGCAGACTATGTGCGATGAGCGCAGGTCACAGACATTGAGATTATTGATCTCGGAAAGATACAGAAAGTCGTAACGGATTTCATTCTGCGACTGAAGCGATGTCGTAAAATCCACTATATCAGCCACTTTCTCATCAGAGATAGCATCCTTGCTGAAAATGTAGAGCCCAAGGGAATCGAACTTCCCATAAAAGCCGTTACCTGCTTTGGACACCTTGTTTTCAATGATACGACGCATCGGAAGCGCAAGAGACCAATAGTCATACTCCTTGGAACCGACATACTGGCCGCCGTCAAGACCGTAGCCGTAACCCGACGCCAGCATCTTGTCAATGTCTTCCGCATCGTCACTCACCTCTCGGACAGACCTGATGCCCGCCATCTCCTTCAGCATCGTATCGGCAGCCTCCTTGGTCTCAGGCATCGCCCTGGTAACCTCGATACCCAAAGTTTTCCCGTCAGCGGACTGCAAGTCCGGCCTGTCCATATTCAACAGGGCCGCAAAGTCCTTATCCAGCAGTTTCTCCAATGAAACTCTGGCATACCTCTCGAAGAAACACGTATCGAAACGGCTCATATTCAGGATTTTATAAGATTATTCCTATCCTCTTTCAGATACCACATCCCCCCTGCGGAAAGAAGAATGAGGATAATCAGAAGAATAGATGACGCTCTGGAAATATCAGAACTGATGCGGTAAGAAGCCGGCTCGAAACGCATCACCATATCATGCTCACCCGCAGGAAGCACAGCACCGCGCAACGTCCAGTCCGCACGGAACAGCTTCAATGAATTTCCGGAAGCTTCGCCCGCATTGTCCGCCAAGGTCAATGTCCATCCGTCCGGATAGTATATCTCACTGAATACCACGGCCCTGTCGGCAGAACTGCGATAATGGTAACGCAACTCATTAGGGGCATAAGAAGTCATATAAATGGTATCACGTCCGGCATTGATCTTCGCGTCAATGCCGGCGTCCGCACTCACACAAGACTCTATCGCATCGGCCGCCCAAGTAAAATCAGGACCGATTACGGCAGTCGTATGAAGGTCAATGTTCTTCAGCATTGATATTTCCTCATTTGCAGAAGCGGCACGCGCAGCGGAATCCACGAACCAGACATTGCCCATCGCGTATGGATTCACGGCAGGGGCGCTGTTTCCGTCGAGAATCACATACTTGTCATTCAGCATTGACAAGACCGGCACGCGCGGGAACGTGGCCATGAGCCCATCAATCGTTCCGGCAGCATTGACAGCCTTGATTATGGAATTTATTTCTCCGGTCAGATGGCGCTCGATCAGGTCCTGATAGCGCTGCATCTTGACAGGGCTGTATCCGCCGATATTCTTATGCCAATAGCTCGGATGAGAATCATTGAAAACATTGACAGTCAGGTCAAGAACACGATAATCCAGACTCTTGTCCTCCAAAATCGCCTCATCCACAGGCCTTTCCGCAAACTGGCCGTTGAAATTGCGAGGGGTGATGAAATGGTCAGAATTCAGAT
>ERZ1023862.86-NODE-86-length-18626-cov-8.084433_pt1 | contig 18626 bp, 11 predicted proteins | sample MGYA00380388_ERZ1023862 | MGnify/ENA primary metagenome ERZ1023862 (study PRJEB33179, sample SAMN07449007) | human gut metagenome | biome: Human-gut; feature: Human associated habitat; material: Faeces | host: Homo sapiens | place: India: Bhopal | collected... | reverse complement strand
CATCATCAGCTTTGATTTCACCGGTACCGATAGCACTGCCCCACTTTTCAGCATTAGCTTTCTGGTCATCTGCCGAAGCAACAGAGCCGTCTGCATGTTTCAGGTTAGCCCCGATATTGGATGCATCGATATTGGCCTTACCTGCCAATGCCTTGTTGGTAGTATCAGCTGCACTATTAACAGCCTCATTGACCATGTTCTGGACATCCCCAATATTAGCAGCATTGCCCTGGTTCTGTTCTGTAACGGTATATTTATTATTTTCATCTTTTTCAATGCCGCTGCCTACATTGGTGATCTTGCCTCCGTTGACATCGACACTGCCATCATCGCCAAGGGTAATCTTGGCACCGGTGGTCTTGCCGCCTTCGGTCTTCTGGTTGCTGATGGATGTGATATCTGTCAATTCTTTTGCCAGCTGGACTTTCAGCTTGCCATCCGTCGTGCTGTTGACGCCGATGTTGCCTTCTGTCAGGTCGCCCTTCGCACCGCCGATGATATCGAGAGTGTTGTTGAGCTTCTTGTTAATGACAGTCGTATCGTCGCCCTTGAACTTCAGGCCGTCTTCCAAGGTGGCAATCTGATGTTCACCGGTTGCATCTTTATAGACGATACGGGTCAGGCTTGTTCCGTCTACACCGTTTTCACCATTGATGCCATCCTTGCCATCTTTCCCTTTAACGTTGTAGCCATTCTTGACAGTAATATCAATAGAATTCCCTGGCTTTCCATCTGCACCGTCCATGCCGTTGGTCCCGGCAGGGCCCGTCAGACCGATATGGCCCACGCCATCCTTGCCGGAGATAGAGACAGCATCCTTGCCGTCCTTGCCGGAGATACCGACTTTGCCATCGATACCATCCTTGCCGGCTTCTCCCTGCGGGCCTGTGATGGAAACGCCATCCTTGCCCTTGTTGCCGATCATGATGTCATTGTTCAGCTTCAGATCATAGGTGACCTTGCCGGTCGTAGCGTCCGTGGTTGCGTGGAGCAGGATGTTATCGCCGGTATAGGAGCCCTCTTCCGTACCGGCTGCATTGCCGCCTTCTACCGTCAGCGCCGTATGAGAAGAATTGGCCTTATCGGCTTTCGAGTTGACTTCATTGTAGACATCCTGCAGGTCTTTAAGGTTAACTGCATTACTCAAATCAGCGCCAGTCGCTGTAGAAATCGTAGCGTCCTTACCATTTGCATCCTTAGCACCAACAAGGGCACTCTTGACGTTGGTGATTGTTGTACCATCTTTACCAGCGAGCGTAATCTTACCTTTCTTGGTATTTAAATCATACTGTACGGTGTTATCTCCCAGTTTCCTCAGCTGGGCCACGTTGACAGCATCGGTGTCATTTGTGCCGGCAGCCAGGCCGGTAAGCTGACGAGTTTCATCTGCTGTACCAACGGACACAGCCGCCTTCTTGGATGTCCAAGCAGGTGTGGTACCTGCAGTTGCACCAGTCGGATCATATCCGGCAACGCCAGCTGCAGTCGATGCTACGGACCCGCTGCCGATGGCTACGCCTCCATCAACTTCCGCATTAGCGTTGTAGCCAAGGATGGTGACATTGCTCTTTGTAGTTGTCACTGGACTATCAACGGAAGCAGAACCGATGATAACGGAATTTTCAACAGGTTTAACTTCAATTGTCGCATCACCAGTGCTTGTCGTATCAGGAGTTTTAGTGCCGATCGTGCGGTTGCTTGCAAAAATCTGGGCGTTTTTCGTGTTATAGACTTCGTTTTTCGCACCGACTACAGATACCGAGGTCGAGCTGTCCACTATGTTGCCGTTACCAATGACAGAAGCCGCACCGCCGCCTTTGGCGTTTCTGATGGATGTGCGCATGGCTTCAGACAATTTATTTGGATTTTCGCTGCCTGCTGTCTTGATTTCATCTGCGCCAAATTCTACTGCAGAATTTGTGACCACGTTGCCTGCACCGACCATGACTGTGCCGTTCGCATTTTGTGTTCTATTTGCAGAGCCTAAAATGCTGTCAGCCATACCGGCGGTACCCTGGGTACTGGTTAACGATTCTACACTATCCAAAGAGCCGATAACAGCGGCACCAAAGTTCTGTAATCCGTAATACTTTTCGCCCCATTTCTGATGACTGTACAATCCGGAAAGTGAAGTGTAGCTGCCCATGGCCGTGGAGAATACGCCGTTATTATAGGTTTCATTACCTACAGTCGTAGCGTTGGAGCTTAACATACTGTTCCCGACCCCATTATTGCCGGAATAGCCTGACGGTGTTGAAGTGGGGTCCACATTTATATCTCCCAATGTTCCCTTATAACGGTGAACGCCAATCGTGGTGCTTCCGGAACGGGCAAAGGCATTTTCACCGATAGCGATACTGCCGGTAAAGCCGCTCTTCTGATTTTTTAAGTCCTCATTACCGAAATTGAAAGTTTTTTCCAATGTACCAACGGGGTTATAAGCCGATGCATTTTTCCCGATGACAATACTTTCCCCATCACTTCCGTAGGTTGCATCATACCAAATTTTTGTGTTATACCCAATGGCTACATTTCCCGAACTATTAATAGATTTTGGGTCTCCCTGCCATGCCTCACCGTTATGTATGGTATTTTGATCACCAATGGCTATAGCATGGCTGCTTCCTCTGACGGTGTTATTATTCCCGACAGCAACAACATCTTCCAATGAGCCATGGGCTTTGTCTGCCTTCGATATGAAATTATTATTACTGCCAATAGCAATGGAATCTTTGACATTTACAAAATTAATGTTATCTTTTTGTGGTTTCGAGTCATTGGAACTTGCAAAGAATTTCTGGCCGTTATTGTCGCCAAAAATAATCGTACTATCTGAATCCTTCAATTTGTTGTAAGCACCAATCATATAGTCATTATGGCCGTTTTCCAAGGAGCTGTAGAAACCATCAATGAAATTGAGCTGGGTTACACCACTGTTATCGGCCTTCTCTTCATCAGACCATGTCTGAGTTCCTGTTACCTTATTTCCTACACCGGTGACCTGTGTCATGTAGGCATTTTCAACAGAGTTGCCGCCGCCCATCACCATGACCTGACCGCCACTGGTCGGAATGGCATCCTGCAAAGCCTTTTGCAATTGTTCAGCGTTCCCGGTTGAATTTAATATTGCTTTTGCCTTTTCTTTATCGATGTCACGATAGGAATTCTTGACCGTATTTCCAGCACCATAGATAATAGCTGCGTTGGAGTCCGTGGTCACGTTGGCCTGGCCTACGATGCTGTTGGCCACGCCACTAAATTCCTTTGTGGTATCCGTGTTGTTATTTACATTGACAGTACCATAGGACAGAGCTGCAGCGCCCTGAAGACCTGTTCCGAAAACAGCAGAATACGAGCCAACCACAGTTGATGCAGCTCCATCTGTATGTGTCACATTGCCAGCTGCCAGACTAGCTGTTCCTTTCGCGCCATCATTGTTTTCATTTGTGTATTGATCATATCCTAAAGAAGGACCAGCCGTTACGGAATAGTATTTAATGTTATGGTTCGGCTTTGTCAGTGCATCTGCATTAGCTTTGACCTGTGCATCAAGAGCACTCAGGTTCTGTCCGGTGGTGTTGTTTACATTAACGTAATTTTGGGAAGCGGTTGGCTTGTCATAGTCATAGAGCGTCTTGCCTGTTATCAGCTGGTCGGAAGTAGATGCATCCGTAGCCTTGTCGGGTGTACCTGTAGTGAACGTACCTGCACCAAGAGCCTGGCCCCAGGCGTCTTTGCTGGCTTCCCGCGCTGTTTCTCTCTTTGTTTTTACAGCATCACTATCACTCGTGTCTTCAATGGGATTGTTGTTTTCATCAAACTTTATGTTTCCATTTTCATCCGTCTGATAGATTTTGATCTTACTGCCCACACCAGAAGCATTCTTCAACTGTTCCATGACAACAGCATCATGGTCTTCAATCCCATCTGCTGCTTTGACGAGGCGATTGTAATACGCAGATGTATAGGGGGCTTTCTTTTTCACTGATTTAGGAGCTTTTGTATAGTCATTCGTAGTACCATCAATCTCATTTTGTTTCGGATTGCCTTTTTCATCGGTCAAAGTTTCCCATTCATAAGTATAACCGGATTCATCGCCTGCATCATGGCCGAAGGCAATGGTCCCCGGTTCATCAGCAGTTGCCTGGTAGCCAAGGGCTGTTGAGATTTTATCATCTTGTTCATATTTGTTCGTGATAGGATTGAATCCAGCTTGCACCGGACCAAATTCTCGTGTTTGCTCGGACCATTTTCTCTCGTATTCATCACGCGTTATTACGGTTTTTCGCACTCCGCTATCTGTCACCAAAGACTGAAAACCAGCTGCAAATGACAGCCGAGCATTACTCCCCGTTGAACCGCCAGCGACTCCGGTAGAATACTGTCCATTAACAGCAGCAGCAACCCCACCAAAAGATGAAGCATTATCAGAAGCATATACAACATTTTTCAGTCCGCCACTATTATTAGAACCCAAGCCAAATACAACATTTTTTGCACCGCCACTATTTGTAGAATAATCATTATTTGCTACATTTCCAAATCCTCCTAAAACAACAGAAGCAAGGCCATTAGAGATGTTAAACGAACCACCAAATACCGAAGCAGCCTCACTATATCCTTGCCCCGAAGCTGTGTTTGACGACCCACCAACTACAGTACTTCCCCTTCTGCTTGCAATATTGTTGTCTCCACCGATAACAACCGTATTATCGTTAGATGCCAGAGCATTTCGAGCTCCTACAATCACAGAAGTTTCAGTTGTTGCGCCGTATTTCTCATCAGCATTTCTGTCTTGGATGGAACCGCCCAGAATCAGACCTGTAGCTTCGGAATCAGCATACGCTACAGCAGCATAAGCTGAGTCCCCCGTGCTCAGATTGTGCTTGACGCTGATGGTATTATCATTTGACTTAGTGATACCCCAGCCGGCCTTGACAGAACCACCCGTCTGGGCAATGGCGTCATTCATCTGACCAACGGTAACAACATCGGAGTTATCGGTACCTTTAGCGACATTGGTGATGCGACGCTTAAGAGTTCCATTACCTACGGAAACGTAAGAGTCGCCTTTATCTGTAGATGTAGCATCTGAATTGGCACCGATGGCGATGTTCCCGTCTTTGGCTTTAGCGCTATAGCCTAAAGCAACGGAAGACCATGTGATTGACGGTTTTAATTTGATCCCATAATTATCGTCTTGTACCGTACCGGAAGTTCCTGCATTTCCTTCGTAATCTACTACCTGGCTGGTTTCTTGGGTATTTTCAGCGACGGCATTGGAACCGATGGCAATGGAACCCCAGCCGGTGGCATTAGACTGGAAACCAACAGCTGTTACATAATTGTTTCTCATTCCGACAGGATCATTCTTTCCCCCGTTATTATATCCGTCGAGTTCCCCGATAAACACACTGCCTTTTGACTGTCCGGCATTGCGGTTCCCAATGGTAACCGTCTGCTCTCCTGCCTGTGCATACAAGCCCGCAGTGACAGCACCCGGTTCCTTTGCACCGCCGCCCTCATAGTTGGGTAATTCTTGCCAAGAGCGGTTATTGTTGAGACTGCTTATTTTATATGGGTACTTCTTCCACTGATTTGTTTTTTCATCAAGGTACCAGTAGTAACCATTGGCTCCTACATAGTCATTATTTTTCATACTTTCAGTTCCGTCTGCTGCCTGCGCAACTGGCATCCCTACAAACGAGAAGCTCCCCAGTGCAATCAGTACACCGGCTGTCAGAGCGGCACTGCTCTTGGCTACGCTGCGCTTTGTATGGCGGCCGTGGCTCTTGGCAATTTCTGAAACAACGACACAGCATTGCTTCACTTTACTGTACATGACCTTATAGATTTTGTTCATGTGACCCTGCCTCCTGTATTCTAAAAAAACTTCGAATCTAATGTGCAGATTAGATTCATTTTCCTTAGAATAGGGCCTGCTGTCACAGTAAGGTCAAATTGCCTATCAAAATATGAATAAGAATCCTAAACTAATAAATACGGTAAATTTACGTCAAATTATTGTTGATACAATATATCATCTATACTATTACCTCATATTGCACCAACAATTCATACTATCAGCTCATAAGCCTTTTCTGATTTTAAAGCCCTCCCTTGATAAACTTCATCTATTTAATGAATAAACATTCTTGTATAATAAAAGGCTTAATAACAAAACGTATTATTTCATGATTTGATTGATTGAATGAATGTAAAATTTCTCCTTTTCATTTCTTCTATAGACATAAAAAGGATGGTATACTCCCTTCCGAGCAGACAGATTTTTTGTTTCACCTGCCTGCTCCGAAAGGAGCATACCATCTGCTATTTTTTCGTTATTTTTTGGATGTCAGATTACTTCTTTGCAGCCAGAGCCTCCACTTGTTTTTTGAGTGCTTCGATTTCTGCTTTCATTTCAGCATTGTCCGCTTTCATTTCAGCTTTATCCTTTGCATTCTGCACATCCCTGGCCTTCAACTCGGCAATTTCCCTGCTCTGCTTGTCAATGACAGATGCCATTTCCGCTTTGGAATACTTGATATACTTATTGCTCTTTCCAAATTTCAAAGAGAACCCGCCATTTACCATGTTACGGTTATCACCCATGGTCCAGCCCAGGTTAAACATGGTCCTTTCGTTAGGACGATAGAAAAGTCCCACAGCAGCAGCGGTGGCATTGCGGTAATTGCCTACGCCGGCAGCGAAGTCCCACTTATCTTCCGGATCATAATCCAACGGATGAAGAGCAGCCAGAGCGGCGGCACCGGCGCCCACCTTGTTGATGCGATCGCCCAGTTCCCCTACTCTGCCGTTCAGGTAGTTGATATTCTGGGTATTGGAAGTCACCTGATTTTCTACATTCTGCAGCTGCCCATAGTTCACCGCATCAGAAGCGTCAGTACCATCTGCTACGTTGGTAATTTTCTTTCCGCCTGCATTGATGCCATTAACAGTCATGGACGGCCCGCCGGCAATGGTAACACCTTCATTGTTTACCGTAGTGTTCCCCACTTTCACACTGTCTACGGTAATATTCTCCTTGAGGCTTACAGTAATATTGGAACCGTCCACCTTTGTGTTAATATTGGTCTTATCGCCAAGGATTCCCAGTGTTTCAGAAGGTTTAACGTTTGCAGCAGTTCCCTCATCGGCAGCAAAGGAGATAGGATTCGTGTTCGTCGTGATTTCCAGCGCTTTTCCACTGCCGGAAGTAACGGAAGAACCAGTGCCGGAGCCACTCCCTTCTTCTTTTGGTTTCACCGTAGTTGTATCTGTATCCGTCTTGCCGCCTGTAATGTTGGCCTTGATAGTGTACTTGGTGCCAGTGGAATCCTTTTCAATCTGGATACCATCACCGGCGACGAAGTCAATTTTCGGTGCCGCATTCTCCATAGCTGCTTTCAGCTGGGCCACGTTCACCGCATCGGTATCATTCAACCCAGCAGCCACATTGGTAATCTGGCGGGTGTGGGTATCATCACCGATAGAAACAGCTGCCCAGGATGATTTCCACACCTTGGAATCAATAGAACTTTTGTTATTTGTCTTGGGATCCCAGCCAAAGACTTCGGCTGGGGTAACGGCTATAGAACCGGAACCGATAGCCACACCGCCATCGATAGTGGCATTGGCATTGTGGCCAATCATGACTGCATCTTTGAGGTTTTCAGTATGTTCTATTGGTGTTTCAGTTGTTACTTCTTCCGTCCAATCACCAAACCATTCATGATGCACAATTGTTTCTGTTTTTTTCACAGAATCCATCGAACCGATGATGACGTTATTATTGCCACCATCCAGCTTGTGGTAATCACCAACCACAATGGATTTGTTTGAATTTCCAATGGTATTCTGGTAGCCAATCGCATAAACACTAGAGGAATTACTGATATGGCTCTGAACACCATTGAGCATATTGAACTGTGCAGGATTTTCCTTTGTCCCGGTAATGCTACTGCCTACACCAATAATCTGGCTGCTTTGTGTATAATCCGTTTTATTACCGCCGCCAATAATCAAAGTAGCACCGCCAGCATATCCATTGGCCATGCTATCGCGAATATCTTGAGATGCAGTTGCTACATCTGTACTTGCTGATCCTTTCACCGTAATATCTGTGATTGAATTCTTGATTTCGTTACCAGCACCTAAAATCAAAGCACCATTTGCATTAGTAGTTTTATTTGCTAAACCGATAATACTATTAGCAACCCCAGACATACTGCTTTTCGAGCTATAAGATTCGATACTATTTAAAGCACCAATAGAAACAGCTCCCGCATTCTGCATTGCGTTCCAACGACTACCATTTAAATAATTCGTAGTCATAATAGAATGATTGCCAATCAAGGTAGATAGCGTACCAGAACTATATGAGTTGTTGCCAATTAATAATCGACCAGTTCCCGAAGATGTCTGCGCATCGTATTTAGAAAGATCTGATACATCCCCCATTGCTCCTTTATAGATTTTATTACCTAAATCAATGGAATCTTCCAATACATATGCATTTTCACCAATAGCAATACCGCTAGTATAAGTAGGACTACCGAATAACATTGCATCGGCCTTTCTGCCACCTTGGTTAAAAATATAAGCATTATGGCCTAAAGCAATCCCTTTAGATACATTTGTGATTCCAAAACCGTCTTCATGATCATGATAAATTGTCGCATCAGTGCTCATCAAAGAACCCTTGTCATCGAAAACAACAGCACTCTGGTCATTACCCGGTGCCGCCCAGCTGACTCCCGGCGCGATTCCCCAGGTCAAAGCACCAGCGGCGAGGGCTGTGGCGATGATGCGGGCCAGGGCCGGTGTACTGGCGTGGCCGGCTTCTTTCTGGCTTTTTTTATGGCTGCTTTTTGCAAGCTCAGACACGACCATGGCGCACTGCCGTGCTTTGCTGTAAATAACTTTGTAGATTCGATTCATTTCAATTCTCCTTCCAAAAACGCTCTATTACAACGGACCGTAAATCTATGTAATCCGAGAATACTAAGAGATGCATAGAACCCAAAGCAAAAATTAGGTTTATATTTTTAAGAATAGTGCATGATGTAAGAGGAAGGTCAATTTACATATGAAAATAAGAAATTTACATATGTAAATAAGAATAAAAGGGAACGGATTCATAATTACGGCTGATTGCCGTCATTCCAGTGTATTGTCTATGCCACTTTCTCATGTTTCCCCAGTCATTCTATAGAAATAGATTATGACTTTTCGTCACTTCTGCTGCTTTTTTCCATATATGTGCCGTTGATTTTATGTTTAAACGTTCCTGTATCAATATGGTTAAATAACAAAACATATTATTTCATGAATCATAATTTCAAAGTGTCATAAGGTTTTTTACATAGTTTTTATTTCATATATGAATATATGAGCAAAAAAATGGAAGTGGATAGAGGAAGTCCGCTTCCTTATGTGGGAATGCTATGGGGATAAGATGTTTTAAAGGCACGAAGGCGATGGAAAATAACAGGCCTTTCTTTGAAAAGCCAAGGCCCCCATAATGTGAATCTTTATGTACCTGCTATTTATTCGGACCTATCCTCAGGGCTTCGCCCAGCTGCTGACGGTCGGGCGACAAAAGGAAAGCGCCCTTATGGGCAGGCCAGACGCCTTACTTCGCCCGACTTGGCAATCCTATGCAGGATTGCCACCTGAGGAAGGAGCCTACGTTACGGGATTTACCTTTTTCTGATTAAGTCCCGCTAATCATTGCGATGGATTAGCCGCCTCCAGTGGCTTTCCCCTCGCCCGCAAGGGCGGCTCTCAGGGTTTATCATAAGAGGGCGCCCATTATTTTTTAAGTCGCCCCACCATCCTCACGTCCGCATGGCGTCTCCAGAAGGGCCCACCTCAACAGCCTTGTAAGAACGATACAAATTGCAGCTAAGTTAATCTGCTGATGGATAGGTTATCAATCAGCTGTCTTATTTCCCTGTGCGACAAGAAGCTGATGGACCAGGGTTTTGAGTTCCCTGATTTCATTGTCCTGCTTTTTGAGCTGGTCGTCCTGACGGGCGACGACTTCTCGCAGTTCTTTGATTTCCTGCAGGGAGGCCAGGCGGGCTAGGGACTTGCCCGACCCGCCGAGTTTGAAGCTGACGCCGGCATTAATCATGTTCTCGCCATTGCCGAAGTTCGTTGCGACGCTGAGCATGGTGTCATCATTCGGACGGTAGAATGCACCGACGGCTGTGCTGTTGGCATTGCGGTAATTGCCATAGCCCACGGCGAAGTTCCATTTATCTTCCGGGTCGAAGTCAAGCGGGTGCAGGGCAGCCAGAGCGGCGGGGCCGGCGCCGCCGTTGTTGGGTCGATCGCCCAGCTGGTTGGTACGGCCAGCTGGGGCCTACAGCTGACTTCCATTCCCTGCATCGGTGGATGTGGGAGAAATTTCGCCTTTCTTTAAATGGGTAATCTTTGTCCCGCCAAAATCAGCTCCCTCTTTGCTGATAGTAACGGTATTACCGGCTTTTATAGTACTGCCGGCAACCGTATCTGCTGTCACTGTCGTAAATTCAGGCGTGTCTGACATATGTACGGTAATTGTTCCTTTATCTATTGAAGTGGACAGATTTGCCCCGTCCCCTTTGATTGAAATGGTATTGCCCAGCTGTGCATTATAGGGGCTTCCCGTATCTGCCGCAAAATTCATTCCTTTGTCAATGTTTTTAGCATTCGCGGCAACGCTCTGATTCGTTGCATACAGCTGGCTCCCGTTCACTGCATCGGTGGAAGTATCAAGCACACGGCCTGCCGCAACATTTGTAATCGTACGCTTGATATATTGATTTCCTACACTTACCGTACCAGCTGCGCGTCCACCGGCGGTTTGATATGTTTTCTCTCCCACTGTCATACTTGCAGTTGAAACAGCTTCTGCGGTTTCCGAACTGTTTCCCAGGGCAACAGACCTGTCATCCCCTGCTTTAGCGTTCTGCCCCAGCGCCACGCTGTAGGAGCCGGAAGCAGAAGAAGCGCTGCCAATGGCAATGGCTTGGCTGACCGCTGCACTAGCCTTTTCACCAATGGCTACAGAATCACTGCTGCTTGAAACTGCTTTATCCCCAATGGCTATAGCATTCACTCCGGATGCCTGTGATGAAAGCCCTGCTGCTAAAGAACGTTCACCAGTCGCCTGGGCAGTAGTTCCCAATCCAAGAGAATCTTTCCCGGAAGCAACTGTATAATCGCCAAGGGCCGTTGCCCTGTAGTTAGTTGCCTGGGCCCCGGTGCCAACTGCCGTTGCACCGTTCGCATGGTTCGGGCCCAGCGGATGTTCCTGATTTCCTGCCTTGCTCTTGTATCCAATGGCAACATTCGCTCCGCCAAGAGAACTGATTTCATTGCCAAGGGTGATGGAATTCGAACTGGAAACGGTGTTATGTTTACCGTCAATAACGATGTCAACACTGCCAGTCGTGTTATTAGTCGTGTTATCCGCGGCAAAAACCATGGCCTGTCCGTACATCAGAGAGAGCGAGAAAATGATGGCTAGGTACGTCTTCTTTTTCATGATTTCCTCCATTGAAGATAAATCAAATGCATTCTGAAAATTTCAAGAAATACATAGAGCCTGAAGCCAAGATTAGATTCATTTTTTCTTAGAATAGGACGTAATGTAACAAGAAGGTCAAACTGCATACTGGAATATAAACAAAAATCTGATAATACATGAATACGGTAAAATTCCGTTATTTCAGTACATCATCTATATCATTTCATCATATATTTCAAATTAACTATATAAATACTTCATATTCTTTCCTTTGTTCTTGATATTTTTCTGTATTTACGTCATCTATTTTGTGATTAAACAGCTGTGCAGTATTATTGGTAAAAAAACGAATCGTATTATTCCATAAACCAGCCCCACGAAATCCCATAATTTTCTCAGGAATTTTTTATCCATAACAGGCAATGAAAAAAGGGAGCGAATAGAAAAAATCCGCTCCCACAAGTGAGAATTCTATGGTTATAAAACGTTTCAAAGTGATGATGTCTCGAATCCAGCCACGCAAAAAGCAGAAAAGCCTATCAGGGGGAGTATCCAGGTAAGTTCAACCAATGAATCAGGCGTCTGCGCCTTGGCCCTCCCATTCGCATGGGTGCTGCTCGATACTTGGACGGTCGGGAAATTAAAAGGAAAGCCCTTTTATGTGCAGACTAAGGGCCAACTTTTCCCGACTTGCGTATCCTATGCAGGATACGCACATCAGAGAGAGGAAAGTCCTGCGATCGCTCTTCCTTATTGCTTTTCTGTCTTCTGTTTTTCTGCTTCCTTCTGTTTTCCCGGGCTTTCAGAAGCGGAAGAATGAAAAGTGGAATTCCCTGATGTCTCCCCTCTCCCCTGCCCTCTTCTCTACCGCGGATGTGGAAAAAGGCATTTAGGAAATGGGATTCATCATCTCATGAGGTCTCTTCATCCCTCTGATACTAATATCGTTTGAGGTTCGATTTTTTTACCCCCTGGAAGAAAAAAAATTCAGAAAATTTCTTGGACCTATACTCAAGGCTCCGCCCAACTCCTTCCAAAGGAAGGAGCCTGCGTTACGTTCTATGATATGAGGCCAATAGAGCGGAGAGCATGGCGGTAGGAGATTTCTCGACTCTGTGGAGATCCTGCATAGGACCTCCAAGTCAGCCGAAGTTGGCCTATAGCCTGCCCAATAAGAGGCTTTCCTATTGGCGGCTGACCGGCTGCGCTCGAAATGACAGTTCGGCACGTGCCGTAGTGTTAGAGCCTTCATAAAAACAAAAAGGGGCTGTGAAAAAATACAGAAGTGACACCGTTGCCACTCCACCTCACTGTCATTTCGACGGTCGGAAGCGGAGTGGAGAAATCTCATTCCACGATAGTATAAACCTCATTGCGGCGGGAGATTTCTCGACTCAGAGCCTCAATAGAACGAAAGGCATTATCATTCATAACCACATGCAGCATCGCTCGAAATGACGTAGAGGCAGGAAGCAGACTGTCATTTAGCCAATTTCCATGGAAATTTATGTATACAAAAGGGGGGCTGTGAAAAATGTAAATCATTTTTTTCACAGCCCCTTTTCACCACAAAGAAACCCGGTGCCCTCCTATCCCCTATGCCCAATGAGTTCGGTGTCTGCATGGTCTACGGCCGCTGCTGTGTTATGACACGACGGCGCGAGCCAGGCATGAGTCTCCCGTCATTTCTGCCGTGATAGATGAGGAAGTTACGGATTTCTCTGCGTTTTCTTTTTACCTGATCAGGGAGGGGGTAAAAGAGGTTAACCCATGGACGCCTGCCTTCCATACTGGCATCCCCTATGGCCATCTTGGGAATCTATGGATGACTTCTTTCCATTCTGCAGGTCTTTCACATCCCTCTACTATATAAATCGAAAAAATCGCGTTTTTGTGAACGCGAAAATGAAAAGTTTAATGATATTCTCATATTCCCTTCTGCTAATTGATATATATCGCCAGAGCGCACTCTTTCCTTAGTGATTCATAAAATTTCAAAGGCAGGTTGTAAAAAGAGGGGACTTATGCAATATAAATGTATGGAGAGACAAAGCAGGAATCTTTCCATAGAAGGATTCCATTTTCCTTTCTGCTATGCACATCGCGAATATTCCGGCCGGAATGCAGCTTTGGCAGAAGGAAATAAAGAATCCCTTTATACAGATTTCCTGCTTCCTCTCTCCGGCTCCCCAGGCGCCTGGGAAGCAAAACGGATTCTGCAGAATAAGTTAAAGCAAGATAACATCAAAAACACGGATACCATCCCTTGCAGCATGAGCCCGCATTCCCGGACGACAAGAGCAGGGTTGACGCAGGATTTTCCTACGGTTTAGCGCTGCCGCCTGATTCTGAGAGGCCCGCAATACTGTCTGGCAGGGATTTGTATCCGTGTTTTTGTGCTGTCTTTTTCATCACAAAGAAACCCGGTGCCTCCCCCTAGGCCAATGATTGCGGTATCTGCATTATTTCTTCCAAAAGGTCCATAGGCTTGGCGTCCCGATTTCGCCCATGAAAAAGGGGCTGTGAAAAAATCTAAATGATTTCTTCACAGCCCCTTTTTTGATTCCGAAGGATTATAAGTCTTCGTAGAGGGGATATTTCTTGCAGAGGGCTGCTACTCTGTCGGCGCAGGATGCTTTGATGGCTGCGTCTTCAGGGTTCTTCACAACCGTGGCAATGATGTCAGCCACTTCCTTGAAGTCATCTTCCTTGAGGCCTCTGGTGGTAAGGGCCGGGGATCCGAGGCGGATGCCGCTGGTTACGAAGGGAGAGAGGGTTTCGAAGGGGATGGTGTTCCTGTTGGCGGTGATGCCGATTTCATCCAGTACGTTCTGGGCTACTTTGCCGGTAATGCCGATGGCTTTCATATCGGCCAGGAGGACGTGGGTATCAGTGCCGCCGGATACGACGCGGATGCCCTGTTTCTGCAGTTCGTCAGAGAGGACTTTTTCGTTCTTCTTGATCTGCTTTGCGTACTGCTTGAAGTCGTCGGTAAGGTCTTCGCCGAAGGCTACGGCCTTAGCTGCAATGACGTGCATGAGGGGGCCGCCCTGCATGCCGGGGAATACGGCCTTGTCGATGGCTTTGGCATATTTTTCACGGCACATGATGATGCCGCCCCTGGGGCCGCGGAGGGTCTTGTGGGTGGTGGTAGTTACAATGTCGGCATAGGGCACGGGGCTTGGATATTCGCCGCCGGCTACGAGGCCTGCGAAGTGAGCCATATCCACCATGAAGAGGGCCCCTACTTCGTGGGCAATGGCTGCCATTCTTTCAAAGTCGATGATTCTGGAGTAAGCACTGGTACCACCGATAATGAGCTTCGGACGGACTTCTTTGGCTGTCTTTTCCATAGCTTCGTAGTCCAGAAGTTCATCTTCTTTACGGACACCGTAGGGAACGACATTGAAGTAATTGCCGGAAATATTGACAGGGCTGCCGTGGGACAGATGGCCGCCGTCGGTGAGGTTCATGCCCATCATGGTATCTCCCGGTTTCAGGAGACCGTAGTATACGGCAAAGTTTGCCTGGGAGCCGGAATGGGGCTGTACATTGACGTGTTCGGCGCCGAAGAGTTCTTTGGCCCGGTCAATGGCCAGCTGTTCCACCTTGTCTACAAATTCGCAGCCGCCATAGTATCTCTTGCCCGGATAGCCTTCAGCGTACTTGTTTGTAAGGACGCTGCCCTGGGCTTCCATCACTGCGTAGCTGACAATATTTTCAGAAGCAATCATTTCCAGCTTATTTCTCTGTCTGTTCAGTTCTTCCTGAATGGCTTCATATACCTGTTTGTCATCTTTTAAATGGTTCATACAATAAACTCCCTTCCTGCAAAACCTGCCGCCTCTATGCGGCACTCTCCCAAATCTATAGATAGCTGAATATGTTCAGGTATCAACAGTTTCATTGTACCATACCCATGGCTCTGGTACATAGATGAAATAAAAAAGGTCTGAAAGGGAGAAGACGCTTTTCGCCTCTCCTTTTCAAACCTCAGCTTTGAGTCATATACAGCTTTTATGCAATTATATCAGAAAGCACCTCTGTTGTCATCTTTTTTATAACGGGCCCTTTCGCCGCCAATGAGGGGCGGTCTTGTGCGGGCACCGGTGACGATGGCTTCCCCTACCCTGTTATGGGTCAGATGAACCGGCACGGCCACCCGTTTCAGGTGCATGCCGATCAAAGTCAGACCGATATCCAGTCCCCCATCGGCTTTGATTTCTTCCACTGCCACAGGGTCCCTGAAATGGTAGTAGGCATTGGTGGCAAAGGAGCCGCCGCCATGAAGCCAGGGCACGACGGTCACTTCTTCATAGCCATATTTCTCTGCAGTCTCCCTTTCCACAATAAGGGCACGGTTCAGATGCTCGCAGCACTGGAACGCCAGACGAAGGCCATTCTTTTCCGCGATCTCCATCAGCGTTTCCACCACGGCGGTGCCCACTTCGTAGGAGCTGTCCTTACCGATACGGCCACCCCGGATTTCGCTGGAGGAGCCGCCGATGACGATGAGGCTTCCCTTTCTGAAATGGGACTGGCTCAGCAGTTCTTCAAAGGCTTCCGCCGCTTCTTCCTTCAAATCTTCATACATGGGATTCATCTTCTTCTATTTTGGCAATCTTGCCGATTCTTCTGGCATGACGGCCGCCCTCAAAGGGTGTCTTCAGAAATTCATCCAGAATAAATTCAGCCAGCCCCGGTCCGATGACCCGGGCGCCCATGGTAATGACGTTGGCATCGTTATGGGCTCTGGTGAAATGGGCAGAGAAGGTATCACCGCAGAGGGCTGCGCGAATGCCCTTCATCTTGTTGGCTGCAATACACATGCCGATACCGGTGCCGCAGATGAGGCAGGCATAGGTGGCTTCCCCTTTCTGCACCAGCCGGCAGGCTTTCTCCGCAAAGTCCGGGTAATCGCAGGACTCTGTGGAATCGGTGCCGCAGTCGATATACTCGATTTTTTCTTCATCCAGATGTTTCTTCAAAGACGCTTTCAGCTCAAAACCGCCATGATCACTGGCAATGGCAATCTTCATAGGACTCATCCTTTCCATGAACAATAGAACTTCCATACGGACTCATTGTACATCAGAATTGACAGGGATGTAAAGGAAAAAGGGTCCAGGGGGCAGAGGGCGGTGGCGGCTTCGCCGCAGATAAAAAAAGGAGCGGCTGACGCTGCGGGTTGTGTAGAAGGGTTGCGGAAAAAGGTTCTTAGGATTGATGGGCCTTGGACACACCTACGGTGTGAAGGTTCTTAGGATTGACCGGCCTGACGGCCGGAGGGTTCTTAAGTTTGACGGCCTTTCAGGCCGAGGGTTGCGGTATCGCCCTATCGGGCGATGAGTATTATAATGCCGCCTTTCGGCGGTCACGTCCACATCGAGTATCATAATCATTCTTCCCCTCGTCTACCCCTTCACCGCTCAACGCATAGCGAAGAATAAAGTCCCCCCGCCGGGGGGAAGGTGGTGGCGCCAGCCACCAAAAGGGGTGCATTCCCTCGCTCTACAGTAAGCACGGGTTATAGTGCCCCTGAGGGGAAATGCCACGTAGTGGCAAAAGGGTGTACGAGGGTAAGCATACCAATGGAACTCACCATCATTCACCGCGGACCAGCTTTGCCCGACTTGGCAATTCTATGCAGAATCGCCGCCTGAGGAAGGGCCTGACGTTACGAGCTTCCCCTTGTGTCCCCAGTGGTGCATGACGAAGTGCCGGAGTGTCAGTTCTTCTCTTTCTTTTCCACCACGATATGGTACCCCGATGCTTTGGTGAGGCGATTCATGATGGCCAGGCCCAGGCCTTTATCATCGGTGCCTTCTCCTATGATCTGGTCCACCGGATGTTTATTGAAATAGAGGAGGCCGGAAAAGAGGTTGTGGGCGAAGCTTTCTTTGCTGTCACGGCTGCCCCAAACGAAGACGGGGATGTTTCTATCCAGTTTGTCTGCAATTTCACGGCTCACGAAGAAGCCGTAGGTCTTGTCTTTCCTGCCTGCGAAGGAAAGGATTTCTTTTTCCACTTCTTCCCTGTTTCCCGTGTATACGGTGAGGGGGGCAGAAGGTGCGTAGTGGCGGTATTTCATGCCCGGCGCTTTAGGATGGGCATTTCCTTTGGCCAGAGCGCTGTCTACTACGGTGGGAGCAAAGGCGGAGAGCATTTCAAGGGTAATGCCGCCGGGTCGGTAGATGATGATCTTTCCCTTTTCGATGCCGATGACTGTGGATTCCACGCCGATGCGGCAGGGGCCGTCGTCGATAATGGCTTCGATGCGGCCTTTCATGTCATGGTATACGTCTTGCGCCGTGGTCGGACTGGGTTTTGTGGAAAGATTGGCGCTGGGGCCGGAGATGGGGACACCGGCTGCGCGGATGAGGGCTCTGGTAGCCTCGTTGGCCGGGCAGCGGATGGCAATGGTGTCAAGGCCGCCGGAGGTGGCTTTGGGGATGATGTCTTTCTTTGGAAATACGATGGTCAGAGGTCCCGGCCAGAAGGCGTCCATCAATTTTTCTTCCAGCGGTGTCACTTCTTTCACGTAGCGGGACACTTCTTTCTTATCCGCCACATGAACAATGAGGGGGTTGTCTGAGGGCCGTCCTTTGGCGGCATATGTTTTCCTGGCTGCTTCTGCATCCAGGGCATTGGCACCCAGGCCATACACTGTTTCCGTAGGAAAGGAAACAAGGCCCCCTTCTCTGATGATTTTTCCCAGTTCAAATACTCTTTTTTTGAAATATTCTTCATTCACCGGTACGATGTCCGTGGTCATGGTTCTGCCTTCTTCCTGCAGTATACGGCTCTTTCAATGCCGCCGTAATCGGTAATTACTTCAAAGGAATCAAATTTTCCTGTTTCTTTCAAAAGGTTCACCACATCAGCAGCCTGATGGATGCCGAATTCCGCCGCCAGAAAACCGCCATCTTTCAAATGTTCTGCAGCTCCTTCCGCCAGTTTCCGGTAAAAGGTGAGTCCATCAGCCCCGCCATCTAGGGCATTCCTCGGTTCATGGCGCACTTCTTCGGCAAGGCCTCTGCTGTCTCCTGTGGATATGTAGGGCGGATTGGTGAGGATGCCGTCAAAGAGTGCCTCTTCTTCCAATGCC
>ERZ1023862.72-NODE-72-length-20177-cov-20.580310_pt1 | contig 20177 bp, 16 predicted proteins | sample MGYA00380388_ERZ1023862 | MGnify/ENA primary metagenome ERZ1023862 (study PRJEB33179, sample SAMN07449007) | human gut metagenome | biome: Human-gut; feature: Human associated habitat; material: Faeces | host: Homo sapiens | place: India: Bhopal | collected... | reverse complement strand
ACGACCGGATGCAGGAGGAAATCCAAGCCAACCATGACCGCATCCGTCAGGAAGTGCGGCAGATAGTCGAGGACGAGATAACCCGGATTAAGAACGACCCGGAGCTATGCCACTTGATTAAAGAGGAAGAATAAATAATGAAATAGGATAGCGGAATTTTTCTGCTATCTTATTTTTTGTGCATTATCCAATCTTCTATGGCAATACGAAATCATTGCTAAAATTTCCAAAGCATCTTGTTCTGTTATGTTCCAGCTAATTTTAGGTTCGTGAGCTTCAGGATTTCTAAACATTCCACATAATCCTTTTAAAAGGTTACAAAATCCTTTATGCTCGTCTATTTCAGATTTTGACTGGAAATTATTTATAATTAATATAGGTGTATTACTAAATACATACTCTATTAGCTTGTTCCCGTCTTCATTATACAATGACAAGTCCCTAATTCTATCAAATAAACCTTTGTTTGCTTCAAAGACAGCATGAAAATAGTTGTTTGTTAGCAACTCAGCCTTACAATATTTAAAGAGAGCCAAATGTGCGTTGCGGTTCTCTAATTTTGTTTTTAGGTTTTCTGCTTTTTGCTGCGCTTCTGAAATCGTTTTAGCTTGAATTATTTCACTAAATTTTCCTGTTTCATTTAGTTGATAGCCGATAAACGCTAATTGTTGATTTATTGCATTTCTTTTTTCTGTAAACTCGTACTCATTATTTACAAATTTAGCAGGAGATAAAGCTAATTGAATAAAATAAAGTATTTTGTTAGAACACTGATGTGTGTTTTGGTAATTTGCAAAAGCACTATATAACCTTTTCCATTTGGTATTTTGTGAATCAACATCATCAATTTGAGATTGTTGTAAAAGGTATTGTATTTCACTTCCCGTTAAGCCATTACTTGTATCTCCCAATATTTTGGCGATACCTTCTAACGTAGCTTGGGTAAAACATCTTCTTTTCACATTTGCCATAATTATATACTGTTCCGATAAATTTCAAATTTAACCAGTATTTTGTGTAGGTTCTTCAATGCTTCCACAGCCTTGCCAATCGGTGGCATCTTGCTTTTGTCAAAGGTTAGTTTCTTCAAATCGGTAGTGTATGCCATAGCCACTTCGGGCAATGCCATGACCGATTCGGCATCCTTGAATATCGGTGCATCAGCCAGCGACAAGTGCGAACGGGAGTTTTTATTTAGTCCGTCCTCTATCGTCACCCGGTACATGGCATCCAAGAAATCTTCCGAATGTAGGTAATCGTTATATTCCTGATTGTGGTAGAGTGCCGACAAGTCGTAAACGTCACGGATATGCTTTGCCAGCAGTACGGCTGCATCCTCATTGTAAGACAGCTTTACCAGCCTTGAAACCTTGTCGCAGATAGTCTTTCGGGGATTGATGCACTGCGTTTCAAAACTTTCCAGCCCGTAGGTGCTGATCAGTTCCTCTTGTCCGATGCTTTCAAGAAAGGCGGTCACAATCGGTTTGATAACCCGTTTGTCCGCCGGGTAGAACATCTGTTTTTTGTCCGGCAGGTCACAAGACTTTATTTCTACTTCCAAATGTTCTTTCAGCCCCACACTCTGAAATACATTGTCATACGAAAAATACAGTTTGCGGTAATTACCGCCCGTTTCCGACAAATCTTCCTTGTATATGCTATTGTTAAGTTCAACTATGTATTTGGAAAGTTTCTTGTTCAATGTCTTTTCCGCCTGCTTGGACGCACCTTTATCACCCGTGAACACGAACAAGTCCAAATCTTCCGAGAAGCGTTCTATCAGCCCGTAGGCTTTGGAAAGTGAAGTCCCGCCTTTGAAGTAGGTCTTATCCGCATATTCGGACATGGAAATATCCCGCAGTATCTTCGATACCCAGTAATCCTTTTCCACGTGCGACTGCTCGTAGCCGAAATGTTCAGCCGCCAGTGCGATGATTTCCTTGAACGCTTCCTTGTCCGAATGTAAATTCATATTTCTGTCCTATGCCGTTTTATAATCCAAGTTGAACCGTGTCGTGGGAAGAATGGTCTTTGCCATTTCCGTTTGCAACACGGTTTGTCTAATGTCGCCCAGTATGTCCGCCACCACCTTTCTGACACGTGGCGGGTAACTTTTCGCCAAAGATACGATTTTTTCCAGTTCCGACAGGCTGTACCCGTTGAAATATTGGCTTTTGACCCGGTTGTAGATGTCCTGCCCGGTTGTTCCGGGTATGCGCTTCATGTCCTTTATCGCATCGAGTAGCCGCAAGTACGGGACAAGGCTTTCATCCGGGTAGTCCATGCAGTAGGCTTTCACGCACTCTATATCCAAGTTCTTGAAACGGAAACGGCGAACCGGGTTAGGAGTGGCTATCGTTATGGTTGTGGCAACCTGTTCGGTCAGCCCCATTTTATTATAGACGTAAGCCCCCGTGATATAGCCGTTCAGTTTTTCAGTCAGGTAGCGGAACTGTTCATCCTGATAGACAGGCAGCTTTCCCAGCCCAAGCACTGATTTCTTGGGACGGTAGTATGCCCCCTTTTCAACCCGTACCAGTACCCCTTTGCGGCTCTGTTCGGAGAGTAGCACTGCAACATTGGCGGTCTTTTCCGTTTCAAACGACAAATCACGGAACGTGAATATACGCCCGGTATCTATCCGTTCAATCTGCCCAAGTATCTCTTTTCTGAATGAAGCCATATTTATGTCCTTTGTTTCTATCTGCAAAGATAGTATATTATGTAATTACATGCAAAAACATAACAAATATTTTGCCGAAGATGTTTTCTTTTTGTCGTGTCACCTGATAATAGGAGAATAAAGGAAACACAATCAAAGGCTTGCCAAACGCTTCACAAATGGCTCGCAAGCATAATGTAAATTTTAATAAGTCGTTGATTATAAGGCATAAGGTTTATGATTAAATGGCTCATAAATGGCTCACCCCAAGAGAGTGATTAACTTCGCTCTCTTTTTTATGCCTGTTTCCAATTCTCCAACCGTCAGTTGGAGATTTACCCCACCCAGACAATTTCAGACAGCGCAGGACAAATTCGGACAGTCCTTGCCGCCCGTCCAAATATAGCATATTTAGTCGCTACCTTTGGGCGGGACTATTCCCGTAACCACTAAAATTCCGATTATTTATGGCAAACAGAATGACCCCGCCCGCAGAGGGGCAGGAAAAAGACGTGCTGCTGGTCTTGGATAAACAGCAGGGAAAGGTGAGTGCCGTTAAGGGTATCGACAAGGAGGGCAATTTGCAGACCGTGCCACCCACTACCGGACACGGTGGCGAGTTCATGCAGGTGGACAAGAACAGCGATGTGTTCAGCAACTTCATTTCCAACTTCTACCGCAAGTATCAGGACACTTCCGGGCTGGAACTGTTCAGCGTCAAGGCTTCCGAAGCGGAGCGGGACGCAAAGGCAATCGAGGACAACCACCGCAACCCTACACCGGAGGGTGACAAGCGGGCTGAAATGCTTCGAGTTCCGAAGCCCGACTTCCACGAGTTCAAGCAGGGCTACCGCTTCGACCCTGCAAAAATCGACTGGGAGAACCTGAAAAAAGTCGGCATCACCGCCGACACCCTGAAAAACACGAGGGACTTCGACCGGGTGATGCGTGGCTACAAGTCCCGCAACACCTACACCGTTTCGGGGACGGTGGGCGGCTTCTACCTCAAACCTACCGATGTCAAGCTCTCTTTCTATCAGGCAAAGGACGGCACGGTAGTACCCAAGCTGCACGGCGTGCAGCAGGACGAGAAACTGTTGCAACGCCCGTTCCATGAACACGAGTTCACCAAGCAGGAACAGGGCAACTTGCAAGGCACTGGTAACTTGGGCGGCATCGCTGAAATCAAAGACCCGAAAAGCGGCGAGCAAATCCCCGTGTTCGTCAGCCGGGACAGGTACACGCACGAACTGGAGTATATGCGGGCTGACAAGTGGAAATGCCCCGATACAATCTGTAACGTGCAAGTCAGCCCGGAACAGAAAGCCGCCTTTGAAGCCGGGCAAGCGGTGAAAATGGAAAACCTGCAATTCAGGGACGGCACGCAGCGCAGTGCCTATTTGCAGGTCAGTGCGGTGGAGCGTGGCTTGGAGTTCCTGCCCCGTGCCGCCGTCCAGTTCTTGCAGCAGGGACAGCAGCCCGCAGAGCAGCAGGTCACCGGGCTAAAGGACGGCAAGGGCGTTGAGTTCAACGGTCATGTACAGCCCGGCGCACAGGGCAAATCCCCCGACAAGGTGCAGCCGAAAGACGTTACCCCCGCCGCCGAGAGCCGGACGCAGGTAGCGGTCAATTCCGGGGGCAAGACCAACGAAGCCACCAAGCTGGGCAAAGAGCCGTTGAAACAGGGTCAGGACAAGCCCACCGCCAAGCAGAAAGAGAAGCAGGAGAAAGCGCAGGACAAGAGCCTGAAAGCTGACAAGCCCAAGAAGTCCAGAGGAATGAAAATGTAATATCCACCATTAAAAAGTAAAGAATTATGATTGCATTGATAGCAGAAAAGCCCAGCGTGGCAAAGGACATCGCCCGCATCATCGGTGCGACCGGGCGTAATGACGGTTATCTTTCCGGCAACGGGTATATGGTGACATGGGCGTTCGGCCACTTAATCCAGCTTGCCATGCCGGAAGCCTACGGCGTGGCGAACTTCCGCAGGGAGAGCCTGCCCATACTGCCGCCCGATTTCCAGCTAATCCCCCGTCAGGTGAAAGCGGAGAAAGGCTACAAGGCAGACCCCGGCGTGCTGAAACAGTTGAAAGTGATAAAGGAAGTGTTCGACCAGTGCGACCGGATTATTGTCGCCACCGATGCCGGACGTGAGGGTGAGTTAATCTTCCGCTATATCTTCCATTACCTGAACTGTCGGAAACCATTTGTGCGCCTGTGGATAAGCAGCCTTACCGACAAGGCAATCCGTGAGGGGCTGGATAACTTGCAGCCGGGAGAGCGTTACGATAACCTTTACCTCTCTGCCAAGTCCCGCAGCGAAGCGGACTGGCTGATAGGGATAAACGCCACCCAAGCGTTGAGCGTTGCCGTCGGGCAGGGGGTGTTCTCGCTGGGCAGGGTGCAGACACCCACGCTCGTGATGATATGCAGCCGCTATTTGGAGAACAAGAATTTCGTACCTGCCAAGTTTTGGCAACTCAAAGCGGCGACTGCCAGCGGGAGAATAAATTTTACCGCCCAATCGACCGCCAAGTGGGAACAGCAGCCCGAAGCCATAGCCGCCCTGCAACGGGTAAAGGATGCCGGGCAACTTGTGGTTAAATCCGTTGAGAGGAAAGAAGCCAGCCAAGAACCGCCGCTTTTGTACGACCTTACCACGCTGCAAAAGGAAGCGAACACGAAGCTGAACTTCTCGGCTGACAAGACGCTTTCCATAGCGCAAAGCCTGTATGAAAAGAAAGTGATGTCCTACCCAAGAACCGGAAGCCGCTATATTCCGGAGGACGTTTTCGATGAAATGCCGGAACGTGTCGCCCTGCTGGGGCAATACTCCCGCTTTGCCGGGTATGCCGCCGGGCTGGACGGTATATCCCTGAACCGCCGCAGCGTGAACGATAGCAAAGTGACCGACCACCACGCCTTAATCATTACCGAGAACCTGCCCGGTGAACTTTCCAAAGACGAGCGGGCGGTTTACGAGCTGGTAGCCGGGCGTATGCTGGAAGCCTTTTCGGGCAAGTGCGTGAAAGACGTTACCACCGCCTTGCTGTCAGGGGGAGATACCGACTTCACGGTGAAAGGGTCTGTGATGAAAGAAGCCGGGTGGCGTGCCGTGTTCGGCGAGCCGGAAACGGGCGGGGATGAAGAAGCCGGTAGCCTACCGCCACTCCAAGAGGGAGAATGTTTGCCACTCTCCGGCGTGGATCTGCTCGAAAAGCAGACCAAGCCGAAACCGCTGCACACGGAAAGCAGCCTGTTGGCGGCAATGGAGAACGCAGGCAGGGAACTGGAAGATGCCGAACTGAAAGCCAGCCTGAAAGATGCCGGGATAGGCACGCCCGCCACCCGTGCGGCGATTATCGAAACGCTGTTCGCCCGCCAGTACATTGTGCGTGAGAAGAAGAACCTTGTACCCACCGACAAGGGGCTTGCCGTTTACAGGATTGTCAGGGACAAGAAGATTGCCGATGTCGAAATGACGGGCATGTGGGAAACCGCCCTTGCCAAGATAGAAGCGGGCAGCATGGATGCCGACACGTTCCGAAAGGGCATTGAGGTGTACGCAACGCAAATCACCGCAGAACTGCTATCGGTGCAGCTATCTGTCGCTACTGGTGAAACCTGCCCCTGCCCGAAATGCGGCAGCGGGCGCATCCTGTTCTACCCGAAAGTGGCGAAGTGTTCCAACGTGGACTGCACGCTTACCATATTCCGCAACAAGTGCGACAGGCAGCTTTCCGACAAGCAGATTGTCGAGCTGGTGGCGAAACGCAAGACCGGGATAATCAAGGGCTTCAAGGGCAAGAACGGCAAGGCTTTCGATGCCTCGCTGGTGCTGGACGGGCAGTTCAATGTCGGTTTTTCATTCCCCGAAAAGAAAGCGAAACCGAAGAAATAGCCTATCTTTGCCGCTGGAATTTCATTGTGATAAGTTTACAGGCTTATGATAATTGGAATTTTAGTGGTTGCGCCCGGAGGGAAACCGGGCGCATTTTTTATATGTTCCCGCCAAACAGGTAGGTCGAACAGACCACCCCGTTATCCAGCACCCTGCTTTCCGAAAGCTTCCACAGCGAGCCGAGCGTTTCCCCGATAAAGCCGATGCCCTTGCCCACCATCACAGGGATAATGTATATAGTCAGGCTGTCCAGCAGTCCAGCTTTAACCAGCGAGGTAAGCAGCGTGCCGCCGCCCACCACCAGCATATCGTTGTCCTGTTTCAGTTCATAGACCTTGCGTAACGGTTCATCCGTCAGGAACTCCACTCCGCAGTCCGGCGTGATATTGGTATCGTGGTGGGACACTACAAAAGACCGTTTGTCTTTGTACGGCCACCCGCCCCAATGTTCAAAGATGTAGTTGTAGGTGTTTGCTCCCATGAGCAGGTAATCCGCTTTCCGGTAATGCTTGCCAACGATTGTTTTCACTGCATCGGGTAGCCAGTCCAGTTCCTTGTCCAACGTGGCTGTATACCCGTCAAGAGATACGGCGATATGTGCTTTAATTTGTTTCATACTATCAGGTATTTAACAGTTTAATATTCGTGTTTAACTGTCCACCAGTACCCAAAAAAGAAGCGTGGCTCTTACACTGCTTCAAAGCGAGGTACTGGCATACCCAAATGAGGAAACAGGCAAGACCACGCTATGACAAAGCATAGCATATCCTGCGCTGAATATCCCCTCATTTTGAAAAGTGCCAGTTTTCGCTTTGGGACGTTCGGCGGAACGCTTATGTATGTTATATATAAAGACGAAATCACAGCCGAAGCTGTTCAATCGCCGTTATTCTCTTATGTTACTTTTGCAAAAGTAGTGAAAATCATTGAGAAATCATGGCATACAATAAAAAATCCTGCCGTGTTATCACAACAGGGCAGGACACGACTAAATTGGACTATGAAAAATATCGGTTATATTGAACCGATAACAAAATAACTTTGGTTGGCAGTATCTTTAATGATTATATCCCGTTCACGCATGAATCGGATATAGTTCTTTGCGGTACGTTCCTTAATATCCAAAATCTGTTGTAGCTGTTCGCACAGGTCTATGTAGGTGATGCGTTTCTGCCGTCCGAAAACATCACGGGCAACACAGACCAGTTCCCTTTCCTTGCGTTTTTCCTTTTCTTTACGTGGCTTTTCGCCCCGGCACGTGTGCATTCCGGCTTTTTTGTCCCAAGCAAAGAGCATCAGCGGCACGTCCAGCGGGCTTCCGTCCCTTACTTTCAGGGCTTTCACCACCGACTGGGTAGGTTCTTCGTCTTTCTCTATCGAAAGGATAGTAGCCGCCTTGCGCTGCAACTCGCTGCCCAAATGTCCCCGCAGTTTCAATCCGTTGGGGACGAAGTGCAGCACGCACAGAATACACGTGTTGTAGATGCCTGCCAGCCGATAAAGTTCATCTATCACCGCCACGCTTTCCGCTTCATCGTTGGCACTCTTAACAAGGTCTGCGATGCCGTCAATGACGACCAACTGGATGCCGCCGTACTGGTAGTAGAACTTATCCATGCTCTGTACAATGGCGTTCAGGCGTTCTTTGCGTGACATGCCAGTAAGACAAAACGCTTTCAGTTCATCGGGTTTGTCCGGCTGTTTGGCACGTGTCAGCAGGTTGTTTACATTCTTGAATAGTTGTACTTCCGACTGTTCGGTGTCATAGAGCAATACCGCCTTGTGTCTGCCGTTGGCGGTTATCTGTACGCCCAGCGTATCTATGTCCGCACCAGCTGGGCAGATGCAGCCCGCCACGATTGCGGCTACATAATTGCTCTTGCCCGTTCCCTCGCCCCCGGTGATGCCGAACAGGTTGCCTTGTGTCCCTAACGGAACGTCACCCGCCGAAATAATCTCTTGCGCTTTGGCGGGCGGGTTGTTGAAATCTATCTCGCACGATTTTAGCATAATCAAAGTGTCGCTATACAGGTTGTCTAAAAATTCGATAAACAGTTTCAGGAAATCTTCACGGGTGTTCCCGGCTTTAAAGTAGTCGGATATGTCCTTTTCCTCTTTCGTTCCCGGAAGCGGGAGCAGCAGGCGTTTCACGCCAAATTCTTCCAATAGTTTTTCCTGCTTGCATGAACTTTCCCTGCCCGTCTTGTCCATGTCAAAGAGCAGGACGATGTGCTTGAAGCGGAACGTCAGCCGATAGACCAGCGTGGGCGGTATAGTCACCGTTTCACTGTTGAAGCAGATAGCGTGAAAACCGTGCGCTGCCAGCGAAAGCACGTCTTTTTCGCCGCCCGTGATGAATAGCGTGTCGCCTTTGGCTGGCAGTTGTTCCAGCCCGAAACAGTAGTTCTCGCCGAAGCTGCCGCCGTAGAGGAAGCGGGGCGTGGAGAACGGGCGGTACAGCTTGATGTGCTGTTTGCCCTTGTAACCGTACATGGGTTCTGCCACCGATGAAGTGTAGGTGTACGGTTTGCCCTCTGCCGTTTCGCTGTTGTATTCCCGGAGCGAGCAGACCTTGTAACGCTCCAGCACTTCGGGGGTGATGCCGTACTGCCACCAATATTCCATTTCAGAAGAAGAAAACTTCTGTTCCCGGAACTGGTAGGGCTTGACGGGCTTTTCGGGTGTTTCTTCGGATTTGTCCGGCACTGCCCGGCGGACTGTTGTCGGGGGAATGGAAACCGGAGTGCCGGAAGCCAACCCCAAGCCCAAATCTCGGTCGATGATTTCCAATATCTCCACGAAGTCAGCCGCCCGGTTACAGTCCAGCCCCTTTAACTGCCCCACGAGGAAGAAACAGTCGCCGCTGTAACTGTCATTGCCGAAGTCTTTCATCTTGTAGATACCGCCCCGGCGGTCGAAATAGATGTTGCAGGAAGCCTTGCTGTCCTCGTACAGCGGGTTAAGAAAGTTTCTGCCTATGCGCCAGTTGCCGGGCAGATAGTGTTTGAATACGGACAACCCGTTATTTGTTCTTTCTAAGATTTCCTCTTTCTTTAGCATACAGTTGGTGATTGGTTATCAGGTTGTCGATATTTTCCTTGTTGCTCCTAATCAGGCGTTCTTCCAGCATCCGGCGTATCTCGCTGACCTTGTAGAAGTAGCGTCCCCTGATGTTGGAATAGGCGATAGTCCCCGATACCCGCAGGCGTTGCAGGGTCTTTTCGCTTATTTTCAGGAACGTGCAGACCTCGTAGCTATCTACCCACATATCTTCTTCACTTTGCTTTGCCGTTTCTACATGATTGAAAATGTAATCGGCAATGGCGGTAATCTTTTTATCCAGTTCCTTATAGGCGTTGGATTCGAATGTTATTATTTCCATATTGCTAACTTATTGATTTGCCGCAAAATTCGGGATATGGTAAGAATTAAAAGTCATAGTTCATACCGTCATGGTAGAAATTTTTTTTGCTGTTTTCGGACAAATTTTATTAGATTTTGCGAGGAAAAAGGCTTTTTTCTTGGTCGATTTTGATAAAAATAAAAAATACCGTGTCGGTATGAACACGGTATTTTATTTTTCTGATTAATAAATATTTATCTTATATCATCCTCATTCATCCTTTTTGTCAGGCTGTCAATTAGCTTGTTCAAATAGGAAGTCCGGTCTTTACGCTCTTTCATAGCAATGTACGCATCATAGTAACCGCCTAAGTCTATATTGAATACGAAACTAAGGTAATTCATAAACTCCTTGATTTCGATGTTCCCATGATTTATATCGCCTGAAGAAGCCAATGCGTAGCCTATTTCTATCAGGGCAGCTTTCTTCCCTGTAAAGTTTATAGGTGTTTTTGTTCTGATTGCATGATGTTCTTTTATATAACTATCACTTTCAAGTTTTTGTAATTTTTTATTGAGATAGATACGCAACATTTCATTGCTAATTATTTTAGCAACTTTGTAATCATACCCAGTTGAAAAATTGGGGTCTTTATCAAACTGTGCGCTATCAGTGCATAAACGAATATCTATTTTTCCACGCAAGAAATAATGTTCATCATATATGGTAGAATTTGAACGGTAGTATTGGTAAAAATCTAAGTTCCTATTAAAGAAATAAGTCAAACTATCTAATTCCCGGTTGATATACAGCTTTATAACCTCATTGCTTCCTGTTGGGCATTGCGTTTCAATACGGTATATCTTGTAGAAATACAACAAACGTCCTAAAAGTTCAGGCTTCTGATTTTTGAAAAATGATATTTCTTCCTCTTTTGAGGGAAATACATAAGTTTGTAGTTTATTTCTTAAATCGTTTAGTACATTTTGTAAACGATGTACCATTGAAAGAGAAGTTTCGATAATATCGTAACCGTAGAGGTCGATGTCGTCAATCTCTAAATCTATATCGTATAATATTTGGTTTAAGTTAGTTATCATTAATAGGATATACCATTTTTATAAAGCATCAAATTCACAGTTTTTTTTATTAATGTAATGTGAAAATTCAAATTTCGGTATTCCTAATGCCATTGCAGCATATATTTTATCTTGTATTCCTAATTTTTTTGTGAATTTTCTACGTTTATCCAAATTGATAGCAGAACAGAGAAATCCCATATAGAATTGGCTTATATGTAATGTTTCTGCCATTAAAGAAGCATTCTGATAGGCTAAATTAGCATTGGTTGAACTAAAATAATCATTTTCATCTGCGTGTATTAATATTACGGCAGTTGCATTCCTTAATATCAAATCATTACCATTTTCATATTCTTGTATAACTCTTTGCATCATAGGTATGTATGATATGTAATTTGATTTTAGAAGTCGTATGAAACGCATAATAGCTGGATGTGTAAGTCTTTCTACTATTCCTTTATATTTTTTAATTGTAAAATCAACAAGTTGTTGTAATACAGTTTGCGATGTAATTAGCGTAAACTTCACATTTTGAGAATTATGCGCTGTTGGAGCATAATATCCAGCTTCTATTATTTTTTTTAAAACATCAAGAGGAATAGGATTTGATGAAAACGCCCTATTTGAACGTCTTTTTTTACATAATAAAAGGAACTGTTCTGAATTTGGACAATCCTCTATTTTATATGGATGAATATCTTTTTGTTGAAAATAGGAGTGATGAATAGAACTTGTTGGACAAATAGCAACGCATTGTCCGCAAGAAATACATCTTTGCTTTTGTTTTACTTCAATAAGCCCCGTTTCATTATCTTTCCCAAATACATCAGAAGGACAGACAGCTATACATCTACCGCATCGAATGCACTTATGTGCTACTGAAATTTGAATGTCTTTTATATGCTCCATATTAACTTGTCTAATAAAAATATGAAGCAAAATTACATGGAAAGCAAAAGATAAGTCTTGATTGAAATCAAGACTTATCTAACAATATTTTCTTGCGAATACGGCTAAGTGTTTCAGGTGTTACCATAATAAAAGATGCTAATTCCTTCAATGTTATCATATTGAGTAAATCAGGGCATCTTTTCAGTAATTTTCTGTATCTTTCTTCGGGCGTATCATTATATGCTGAAATAATATTGTTCCATGCTACATAAAGTAATTCTTCCGCTAAAATCCGTCCTTGTAACTGTGCTTCAATGCTTGAATTATAATATTCATTTACTTCTGAATATGATAATAAATAAACCTCACTATTGGTTACAGCTTGCATATTGAGGAGAACTATTTCTTTCTTTTGGAATACAGAATAGTTTCCCAATGGTTCATTTTTGAAATTATATGCAACTACATGTTCTTTTCCGTCAGTATCAATGCATGTATAACGAAAAGCTCCATTCAAAATCCAACCGATATAAGTATGCCTATCACCCTGACGAAGAAAAAAATCGCCTTTTCTATACTTTTTTAATTTTCCTTTTTCCCTAAACGCTTTTATGAAAAAAGAAAAATTATATCGTTCCATGTATTCATTAAACTGTCCCATGTCCCATATACTTAATTTGTTATGCAAATATACTCATTTTGTGTTGGATGTTGATTTTACAAGTCAAAATTAGTGCAAGGTGCAAGTATATCTATATATAGCTTGCACCTTGCACTAATCCGGAAATATTTATTATCAGGCATTTGCAAAATTCAAAAGAAAGCTGTATCTTTGAACCCGAAAGTTAGGCAGACAAACAGCGGTCAAAGTTGGACAGGCTTAACGGTTGAAAATCGTTACTGTTTTATTACCTATTTGAAATTTTGAAAGCAAAGTAGCTGAAATATAAGCGGTTAGAGTTATAGGTTCAAAACCCTCTCTCTCCGCAAAAAAGTGGCTTACAGGTATTTGTGAGCTACTTTTTCTATTTAATATCCCAAAAAATATCCCATTTTTTGAATTTCGGTCGCAAGCGAAGTTGGGGCTCAACGTAAAATCCCAGTTGATTTGCATTTCATAGTGCGTCCGAGGTACAAAGCAGGCATAATCGAAGGAGAGCCCTGATTTCGACCCTCTTGGCAGATGAGAATCAGTATAATCAACTATTATCCAGACAATTACGCAATCTGGCGTCTGTCAAGATACAGTAACGAATGGAGGTCTTGGCAGATTGACCCGAAACATCGTTATCACCTAATATCCTAGAATACAACACCTTACAACAAAAAGAGTTACAGTCACGTCTGTCAAGACGGTCGAAATCTTTCCATGATTACCAGAGCCCCCATTTTTTAGGGTCAACGTAAAATCGGTGTAAATATCGGCTTGTTTTTACACCGGCCACATCCACCTGTCATTGTGATGATATGCCCAAGCTCTGCAGTTATAGTCCGAGATTTGAGGGCTGGTCTCCTTAAAGTCCACGTCATCCTTCAGTTTAGGAAACAGGTGTTTCAAGTTGGAAGATAGAAGGGCTGCAAATCTCTCCCTTGACACACATCAGCCTAATTCAACTATTTGATATTAAACACTTTTCTTAAAACCGCATTACCCATGAAAGACCAATATTTTGCCTATTCGGTGATTATTTCATACCTTTACCTTGTTAAGGCAAGATAATCAACATTATGACAGATAATAAAAAGGAAGTGGAGCGTGCAGAACTCCACCGAACCATCTGGGCAATAGCAGATGAGATGAGGGGTTCTGTGGATGGATGGGATTTCAAGTCCTATATCTTGGGGATGCTCTTTTACAGATACATCTCTGAAAATATCACAACATACATAAACAAGGGTGAATGGGAGACAGGCAACAATGACTTCAATTCTGCAGACCTTAATGATGCACAGGCAGAAGGCATAAGGGAAGAGATGGTGAATGTCAAGGGGTTCTTCATACTTCCTTCACAACTGTTTGAAAACATCTGCAAGACTTGTGATGCTGACCCCAACCTGAATATGACACTTGAAGGTATCTTCTCCGCCATTGAAAACTCTGCAAAGGGAACTGCAAGTGAAGATGACTTCAAGGGATTGTTTGCAGACCTTGACGTGAACAGCAACAAACTGGGTGCTACTGTCATCAAGAGGAATGAAAAACTGGTCAAACTCCTGAGGGGTATCCAGTCAATGAAACTGGGAGATTATCAGGACAATACCATTGATGCCTTTGGGGATGCCTATGAATACCTGATGGGAATGTATGCTTCAAATGCAGGAAAGAGCGGTGGCGAATACTACACTCCGCAGGAAGTAAGTGAACTGTTGACAAAACTTGCCACTGTTGGCAAAACTGAAGTCAATAAAGTTTATGACCCAGCCTGTGGCTCAGGTTCATTACTCCTTAAAGCTGCAAAGATACTTGGCAAAGACAATGTAAGACAGGGGTTCTTCGGGCAGGAGATCAACCTTACTACATATAACCTGTGCAGGATTAATATGTTCCTCCACGACATTGACTATGATAAGTTTGACATAGCTTGTGAAGACACACTTCTTTCTCCACAGCATTGGGATGATGAACCTTTTGAGGTAATTGTGTCAAATCCCCCTTACTCAACCAAGTGGAAAGGGGATGATGATATAACCCTTATCAATGACCCAAGATTTGCACCTGCAGGTGTGCTTGCACCAAAGTCCAAGGCTGACCTTGCATTCATTATGCACTCTCTTTCTTGGCTTGCAAGCAATGGCACAGCTGCCATAGTATGTTTCCCTGGTGTGATGTATAGAGGAGGATCAGAGAAGAAGATAAGACAATACTTGATTGACAACAACTATGTAGATTGCATTATCCAGCTCCCTGACAACCTTTTCTTTGGGACCAGTATTGCCACCTGTATTATGGTGCTGAAGAAAGCCAAGAAGGATAACTGCACCCTGTTCATTGATGCGACAAAGGAATGTGTCAAAATCACAAACAGCAATAAACTCACTGATGAGAACATCCAGCATATCCTTGACATCTTCACAGACAGAAAGGATGTGCAGTATGTCAGCAAGCTTGTGGCCAATGATAACATAGCCAAGGCTGACTACAACCTGTCTGTATCCACCTATGTTGAACAAGAGGACACAAGAGAAAAGGTGGATATTGTGAAGCTCAATGCTGAACTTGCAGAGATTGTGGAGAGGGAGAATGTGCTGAGGGCTGAGATTGACAAGATTATTGCTGAACTTCAATAGGAGGTAGAGTATGAGTAGGTTGGAAGAACTGATACAACAATACTGTCCGGATGGGGTGGAGTATTATAAAATTAAGGATGTTTATAAGAGGATAAAAGGAACTCCCATCACAGCAGGAAAGATGAAGGAGATAGCAACTCCTGATGGTTCTGTGAGAATATTTGCAGGAGGTAAGACAGTCATTGATGCAAATGAAAAAGACATCCCGAATGCAAATATTACAAGGGTGCCAGCAGTCCTTGTCCAGTCAAGAGGTGTGATTGATGCAGTCTATTATGACAAGCCTTTCACGTTCAAGAATGAGATGTGGGCATACACCACTTTCAACCAGAAATCTGTAAAATACCTTTACTATATCTTAAAGTCAAACATACAGACTTTCAGAGATGCAGCATCTGGGATGGGTTCACTTCCTCAAATATCACTAGGTGTTACAGAAGAGTTTGAAATCCCCGTGCCGCCACTTCCTGTGCAGGAAGAGATTGTGAGGATTCTGGATGCGTTTACAGAACTGCAAGCAGAACTGCAAGCAGAACTGCAAGCAGAACTGCAAAAAAGATTACAACAATACAACTATTACAGAGATAATCTTCTTTCTTTTGAGGGAAGAACTGACGTGCAATGGAAGAAACTTAATGAAGTGGCAACTGTGTATGATGGCACCCACCAGACTCCAGCATATAAGGAGAGTGGTATTCCCTTCATAAGTGTAGAGAATATTGGAAATATTTATAATTAAAGAAAATACATTTCAAGAGAGGATTTTGATAAGTATAAGATAAAACCTCGGATGGGGGATGTTTTTATGACTAGGATTGGAAGTATTGGTGTTTGTGCAGTCTTTGAGAAACAGGCGGATATAGCATACTATGTGTCTCTGGCCTTGATTAGGCCTAACCAAGATGCTGTTAATTCAAGATATCTTAAACATATTATTGAGAGCCTAACAGGATGTAAAGAGTTAAGAAAAAGAACATTGGTCAATGCTGTTCCTATTAAAGTCAATAAGGATGATATTGGAAAGATTGTTCTTCCTTTCCCGTCATTGGCAGAACAACAGAAAATAGTTTCCATCCTTGACAGATTTGACTCCCTTACCAACGACCTTACTGAGGGTCTCCCTGCTGAGATTGAGAAGAGAAGACTGCAATATGAATATTACAGAGATAAGTTGCTGACCTTTAAAAGAAAATAACAGATGGATGCGCAGATAATTATTGGCCTCTTTACAATAGGAGGAACTCTTGTTGGAGGTTTAATTGGAGGTTTATTCTCAGTCAAGGCAGCAAAGATTGGCTATAAAAAAGAGTCTATGGAGAAGGATATCAGAAAGGTGGCCAATCAGGTTAAGTCATACTGGCTCTTGGAGAAAGAATACCTTTCACAACTAAGCAAAGCTGTTGGAATACCAGAGGAAACATTGAAGAGACAGACAAGAAAGATTGTTGAGAATAATGGGAATGATTATCCCAATATGACAGCAGGAGAAGCAAATACAATACTCCAAAAATATGATTAAATAGCCTATGTCCCAATACAATATCATAGCTGAAAGCCAGGAATACACTGTGGTCTCAGAGTATGACCACGTGGCAACTCCTGCAGAATCCTACCAGAGTGAGGCTGATTTGGAGAAAGAGTTCATCAGACTCCTTGGGGAGCAGGGGTATGAATATCTCCCGATCCATACAGAGGCTGACCTTATCTCCAACCTCAGAGCCCAGTTGGAGAAACTCAACCACTACCATTTCACGGATAGTGAGTGGGAGCAGTTCTTCAACACCTGCATAGCCAACAAGAACGATGATATTGTAGCCAAGACAGCCAAGATACAGGATGACTATATCCAGGTCCTTAAAAGAGATACAGGTGAAAGCCAGAACATCAAACTCATTGACAAGGACAATATCCACAATAACTTTGTCCAGGTCATAAACCAGTATGTGGAAGAAGGAGGGAACTATGATACCAGATATGACGTGTCAATTCTTGTCAACGGACTCCCCCTCGTACACATTGAGCTGAAACGCAGAGGCGTACAGCTGAAAGAGGCTTTCAACCAGATAAACAGATACCAGAGAGACAGTTTCTGGGCAGGATGCGGGTTGTATGAGTATGTGCAGATATTTGTAATTTCAAATGGAACAAACACAAAATACTACTCTAACACCACCCGCGCTAATCACATCAAAGAGCAGGAGACAGGTGGCAGAAACAAGTCAAAGATGACAAGCAACTCTTTTGAGTTTTCTTCTTTCTGGGCTGACAGCAACAACAAGGTCATCACAGACCTTCTTGACTTCACCAAGACATTCTTCTCAAAACACACCCTGCTGAATATCCTTACCAAATACTGTGTCTTCACCAGTGAGAAGATGCTTATGGTGATGAGACCATACCAGATTGCAGCTACGGAAAGGATAATCCAGAGGATAAATGTTGCCAACAACTACAAGTTCTATGGCAGTATCAAGGGTGGAGGATACATCTGGCACACAACAGGTTCAGGTAAGACCTTGACTTCATTCAAGACAGCCCAACTGGCGTCCAGGCTCCCTTACATAGACAAAGTTCTTTTTGTTGTAGACAGGAAAGATCTTGACTACCAAACTATGAAGGAGTATAACCGCTTTGAGGAAGGGGCTGCTGACGGAAATACTTCCACTGCAGTGCTTCAAAGACAATTGGAGAATAAGGATAAGAATGGTGGCTATCACGATTACAGGATTATAATCACCACCATCCAGAAGCTCTCCATCTTTGTGCAGAAGAACAAGAACCATCCTGTATTTCAGCAGAGGGTGGTGATAATCTTTGATGAGTGCCACAGGAGCAACTTCGGTGAGATGCACAGTGCCATTACCAAGAACTTCAAGAAATATAATCTGTTTGGTTTTACAGGCACTCCAATCTTTGCACAGAATGCAGGGACTGGTGGAGATATGAGACTGAAAACCACCCAGCAGGCATTTGGGGACAAACTCCATACATATACCATAGTGGATGCCATCAATGATGAGAATGTCCTTCCTTTCAGGATTGACTATGTGAATACCATCAAGGAGAAGGACAGTATCAATGATGAACAGATTTCAGCCATAGACAGGGAAAAGGCAATGGCTTCGCCGGAAAGAGTGTCGCAGGTCGTGAAATATATCATTGACCATTTCGACCAGAAGACTAAGCGGAGTTCGTACTATTCTTTCCGGGTGCTGGATGATATTCACAAGGTGGCAAGTGCCAGAAAAGGGGTCAAGGTTTTTGAGCACAAGACTGAACAGAAACTCAATGGATTCAATGCTATGTTTGCAGTGGCTTCCATTCCTATGGCCAAAGCATACTACAATGAGTTCAAAAGGCAGCAGGCTGATCTTCCAGAAGCACAGAGATTGAAGATAGCTACCATATACAGTTATGGTGCAAATGAGGAAGAAGTTGATGGGATACTTGGGGAGGAGAACCCTGAAAGCACCACTCAGCTTGACCAGCAGTCAAGGGACTTCCTTGAAGGAGCTATCCAAGACTATAATAAGATGTTCTCCACCAACTATGACACTTCAAGCGACAAGTTTCAGAACTATTATAAGGATCTGTCATTGAGGATGAAAAACAGACAGGTAGATCTGCTGATAGTGGTGAATATGTTCCTCACCGGCTTTGATGCCACCACCCTCAACACATTGTTTGTGGACAAGAACCTGAAACAGCACGGCCTGATACAGGCATTTTCCAGGACAAACAGAATACTGAACTCTGTCAAGACCTTTGGTAATATAGTTTGTTTCAGGGATCTCCAACAGGCTACTGATGATGCCATTGCTCTCTTTGGAGACAAGGATGCAAGCAGTATTGTGGTGTTGAAAGACTTCCTGTCTTACTATGACGGATACGACACGGAAAAGGGAAAACACTGTTATGGTTATAAGGAACTTGTGGAGCAACTTCAAAATGAGTTTCCTGATGGGCAACCAATCTTGGGTGAAGATGCGGAGAGACGGTTTGTGGCCTTGTTTGGAAGCCTGCTCAAATCCATCAACATTCTTTCCACCTTTGACCAGTTTGAGGGGCAGCAAATAATCACTGACAGGCAGTTGCAGGATTACCAGAGCAATTATCTTGACCTGCAGGAGAAGTGGAGAAGAAGGAGACCTGGGGACAAAGAGAACATTAATGATGATCTTGTGTTTGAGACTGAACTTATAAGGCAGGTGGAGATAAACATTGACTATATTCTCCTTCTTGTCCAGAAATATCACGACAGTAATTGCACAAACAAGGAGATACTTGTGAATATTTCCAAAGCCATAGGTTCAAGTATCCAGCTCAGAAGCAAGAAAGAACTTATTGAAAACTTCATTGGTAGTGTAAATGCAAATACTGATGTGGAAAAGAGTTGGAAGGATTTTGTTAAGCAGCAGAAGGATGAAGATTTGAAAGAAATCATAGACAGTGAGCATCTCAAACCACAAGAGACAAAAATATTCATTGATAACAGTTTCAGGGATGGACAGGTAAGAACTACAGGAACAGACATTGATAAAATCCTTCCTCCTATGTCAAGGTTTGGTGGCGGAAACAGACAAGAAAAGAAGAAGTCTGTCATCGATAAGATACAGGTATTCTTTGAGAGATACTTTGGGTTATAGAATTGACAAATCATGGTGAATATGAAACCAATACTTGGAAGACTTGAAACGGTAGAATTGAGAAACTACTGGAAAGATGAGGCCCGGGACTTTACTCCCTGGCTTGCAGAAGACGACAACATCAATCTCCTCGGCGAAACAGTGGGTATGGAACTGGAAGTTCAGGAGAAAGAGGCCAAGGTAGGAAGTTTCAGTGCTGATATACTTTGTAAAGATATCAATACTGAGAGATGTGTAGTTATTGAAAATCAGTTGGAGAAGACTGACCATGACCATCTTGGAAAAGTTATCACCTACTGCTCAGTCATTTATTCTAACACTGCACTTTGGATTGCCAAAAACTTTGATGAGGAGCACAGGG
>ERZ1023862.71-NODE-71-length-20240-cov-8.060490_pt1 | contig 20240 bp, 18 predicted proteins | sample MGYA00380388_ERZ1023862 | MGnify/ENA primary metagenome ERZ1023862 (study PRJEB33179, sample SAMN07449007) | human gut metagenome | biome: Human-gut; feature: Human associated habitat; material: Faeces | host: Homo sapiens | place: India: Bhopal | collected... | reverse complement strand
GCTGTACGCTGTGGGTGGCATCAAAAATAACGGGGTAGCCGAACTGACGCATAATAGGGAAAGAGCGCATATCCACCACCAGGTTATGGTAGCCGAAGGATGCTCCCCGTTCTGTCACTGCCAGGTTCGGATTATGGGCTTCTTCCATCTTTTCAATCACATTTTTCATGTCTTCCGGTGCCATGAACTGGCCCTTTTTCACATTCACCGGTTTGCCTGTCATGGCAGCGCCGTAAACCAGGTCTGTCTGGCGGCAGAGGAAGGCAGGAATCTGCAGCATATCCAGCACTTTGGATGCCGGAGCCAGCTGGGTCACATCATGGACGTCAGACAGTACCGGCACCTGCAGCTCCTTTTTAATATCCGCCAGGATTTCCAGGCCCTTTTCCAGTCCCGGCCCGCGGAAAGAATGGAAGGAGGAGCGGTTGGCTTTATCGTAGGATGCTTTGAAAATATACTGTACCCCCAGCCGTTCACAGATTTTCTTGATTTCCCGGCCGATCATGAGCGTGCGGTCATAACCTTCAATAACGCAGGGGCCGGCGATGAGGAAAAGCTTTTCCCCATCCAGTGTCAGATTTCCTACATGGATTGTTTTCATAAGTGATTCCTTTCAAAATACTCATTGGCTTTCTTCAGGTCTGCTTCTGTATCAATACCGATATCTTCGGTTTTGACGGAAATAACGCCGATTTTATAGCCCATTTCCAGGGCCCGCAGCTGTTCCAGGGATTCCGTCTTTTCCAGCGGAGTCTGTTCCATTTTGGCATAGGCCAGAAGGAAATCCCGGCGGTAGGCATAAATGCCCACATGCTTCAGCGGCGGTTCTGCAAAATCATGGCGGGGATAGGGAATCAGGGAGCGGGAGAAATAAAGGGCTTCTCCTTTCCGGTTAACCACCACTTTCACCGCCGACGGATCATCATACTCCTCTTTTCTGAGAGGGGTAGCCACGGTAGCCATGTCCAGATCTTCATGATCCATCAGGTCCTTGGCCAGCCCGTCAATCACGTCGGGGTCGATCAGCGGCTCATCGCCCTGTACATTCACAATAATATCATACTGCGGAAACTTTGCCGCCACTTCTGCCAGCCTGTCGGTGCCGGTGGGATGGTTTACGGAAGTCATCACCACGTGGCCGCCAAAGGCTTTTACTTCTTTTTCAATGTCTTCATGGTCTGTGGCCACGATGACCTGTTCCGGCACCTTGGCCAGAAGGGCTCTTTCATACACCCGATGCACCAGCGTTTCGCCGGCAATCATGCGAAGGGGCTTGCCCGGAAGCCGGGTAGAGGCGTACCTTGACGGAATAATACATACAGCTTTCATTTCAAATCCTCCCATTGCTTCCTTAAAACCGCTTCCCCCTCCGGAAAGGCCATTTCAATTTCCAGTACATACAGGGGAACGGCCGCTCTTTTGATTTCTTTCAGATTCATCATCTTCACTGCATCTTTTTCAGTGGTCACAATCATATCTGCGCCATACTTCAACGCTTCCGATATGACGTTTCTCAAATCCTCATCGCTGTAATGATGATGGTCATCATAGGCCATTTCACCGGTGAGGAAAAGGCCTGCCTCCCCGGCTGTTCTGGCAAAGGCCGCCGGATTCCCTATGCCCGAAACCAGGTAAGCCCTTTTCCCTTTCACCTGCGAAAGGGGGCCTTCATGGTTCCTTTCCATCCATTTCGCGAAGGCCACGGCCCTGGAAGGTCGGTGGCAGGCACAGATAACAGGAATGCCCGGCGCCAGCTTTTCCAGCCGGTTTCTGATTTCCTCCACCTGTTCCTCATTCACCTGGTCGCTCTTGGTGAGAATGAAAAGGCTGGCCCTTCGTAATGCATCCAGGGGCTCCCGGAGAAGCCCACGGGGGAGGGCATGTTCATAGCCGAAGGGATTGGTACCGTCAAGAAGCACCAGGTCCCTGTCCCTTTTCAGTTTCCAATACTGGAAACCGTCATCCATGAGAAGAATATCCGCTTTCAGCTTCTTTGCCTTTTCCACCGACCGCAGCCGGTCTTTCCCCACCAGTACCGGTACATGAGGCAGTTTCAGGGCCATCATATAAGGCTCATCCCCTGCCATGGCCTGGGAAACGAGGATACGTTTTCCGTCGGAAACAAGGCCGCCCTCTTTTTCAAGGCCGCTCCGGTAGCCCCGGCTGATAATGGCAGGATGGAAGCCTTCCTTTTCCAGCATGTCCGCCATTTTGATGATACAGGGTGTCTTCCCTGTGCCGCCGGCAGTCACATTGCCTACGGAAATGACAGGAATCCCGCAGTCTTCTGCTGATTTTTCTTCCGCCTCCCGGCGCTTCACCACCTGGGACAGGTACAGCTTTTCCAGCTTGTCCAGAAGAGAGAGCATGAGCCTCCCTTTCAGGTCCGGAGAAGGATTCTTCATCAGGCCGGTGACGTAATTTTCAAGACTCATGCGTTTTCCCTCAGTTTGATACCATATTCCTTCACCAGTTCTTCAAAGGAAGCAATATTTCTTTCTGTGGCCCCCTGATTTTCATGAACCACTTCCAATGCCGCTGCTCCCAATTTCTTCATTTTCTCCGGATTTCCCAGAAGGTCAAGAAGCGTGGTTTCAAAGGATTTCTCATCGGGGGTCATGATGCATACGCCCCGCTGGGAAAGGAGCTCAAAGATTTCCTGGAAATTGAACATATAGGGACCTACAAGCACCGGTTTTCCATGGGCTGCCGGTTCCAGGATATTATGGCCCCCTACTTTGACAAAGCTGCCTCCCACAAACACCACATCTGCCAGGCTGTAGAGCCGGCCCAGTTCACCGATGGTGTCCAGAATCACGATTTGAGCGCCCTTGCCGTCATCCTCATCCGTTCCCATTTTAGAGCGGCGAAGCACGGTGTAGCCCTGGTGTTTGATCATGAACCGCACCGAGGCGGCACGGGTAATTTCGCGGACTGCCAGAAGAAGGCGGGCATCCGGATATTTTTCCAGAACCTTTCCGAAGGTGCGTACCACGATCTCCTCTTCTCCGCCATGGGTGGAGCCGGCCACAATGATGGGGCCCTTCCCTTCAAAGCGGAATTCCCTTCTGAGCTTGGCCCGTTCCTCTTCCGACACTTCCGCATAGGTCTGGTCATACTTCGTATTTCCTGTAATAACCACCCTTTTGGGAATGGCTCCCATGGAAATAATGCGTTCCCTGTCGATTTTAGACTGCATGCAGAATTTCCGGATCTGCAGGAGCATTCTGGTGGTAAACCGCTTGATGAGGGAATAGCGGCGCATGGAGCGGCCGCTGATTCTGCCGTTCATCATCATCACCGGTATCTTCTTTCTCCAGGCCAGGCGGAGGAAATTGGGCCACAGTTCCGTTTCAATAAGGATAATGGCCTTGGGGTTTACGATATTTACAATCCGTTCCGTAATGACCGGCAGGTCAAAGGGAAAGAATATATGCCCGTCTGCTTCCGGGATAATGCGCTGGGCCATGCGGTGGCCTGTGGCGGTAACCACGGACACCACCACCATTTCCTGGGGATATTTCTTCTTCAGCTCCCGCACAATGGGGCTGGCTGCTACCACTTCCCCTACGGAAGCGGCATGAACCCAGATGGCATTGTGGTCTGCAATCTGCAGCAGCGTAGGCGTAGGCATGATGCCGGCACTCTGCTTCAGTCTGTCATAAAAACCTTCTTCAAATACAAGACGGTAAATCAGAAGGGGAATCTGGAGAATCCAGTAAGCCACCAGGCAGATGTTATAAAACCAATACAATGGGATATCTCCTTTGTCGGAACAATCAGGGGGAGAAGAGATTTGGGATTTGAGATTTGAGGGCTGAGGGTAGTTCTTGTTTCTTATGTCCAGCTGCCAATGTCTTGAAAAAACCGGGAAACTGGCTCACCAGCTCACTATCCCTCTTTCTTTTTGTCTTCCACCGAATCCTCTGCTTCTGTCACTTTGGCACTCATGGTGTAGAGGTCGTAGTAGAGACCGCCCTTTGCCATCAGTTCGTCATGGGTGCCCCGTTCGGCAATGACGCCGTCATTCAGCACCAGAATCTGGTCTGCATTCTTAATGGTGGAAAGCCGGTGGGCGATGACGAAAGCCGTACGGCCTACCATCAGTTTATCCAGAGCATCCTGCACCACTTTTTCACTTTCCGTATCCAGAGCGGAAGTCGCTTCATCGAGGATAAGGATTTTTGGATTTTTCAGGATGGCCCGGGCAATGGCGATACGCTGGCGCTGGCCGCCGGAGAGGATCAGTCCCCGATCCCCCACCCTGGTATCAATGCCGTCAGGCAGTTCTCTGATAAATTTCTCCGCGTTGGCAGAGCGGACAGCCGCCCATACTTCTTCATCGGTGGCATCCAGACGGCCATAGAGCACATTGTCCTTGATGGACGTATTGAAAAGAAGAGTATCCTGGGGCACCAGGCCGATCTGGTCGCGCAGGGACCCCAGCTCCGCTTTGCGGATATCCATGCCGTCAATATCGATTTCACCGCCGGTGATTTCATAGAACCTTGGAAGCAGGTTGGCAATGGTAGATTTGCCGGCCCCCGAGGGACCTACAATGGCAATGGTTTCACCGGGGTTGGCCTTGAAATTCAAATCCGTGAGAACCGGATGGCCTTTTTCATAGGCAAACTGTACATGCTTTGCCTCCACCAGGCCTTCCTTCACCACCAGCGGCTTTTCATCTTCATGGTTCTGGTCTTCTTCCTTTTCATCAAGAATGGCAAAGACCCTGTCCGCTGCTGCCAGAGACTTCTGGATATTGCCATAGCTGTCGGCAATACGCTTGATGGGGTTTGCCAGATTGATGGCATAAATCAGGAAGGCTATCAGCTCGCCGGCCGTCATAATGCCGTCAATGACAGACACGCCGCCGTACCAGATAATTACAGTAATGGCCAGGGCAGCCAGGAATTCCACCACCGGCGTAAGCTGGCTCTGCTGGCGAATAGATTTCACAGTGGCCTTGAAATTGTTCTGATTCACCTGTCTGAACCGTTTCGTTTCATAGTCGCAGCGGTTGAAGCTTCGGATGATGCGGACGCCGGAAATGGTTTCCTGCAGCATGGCCGTCACATCAGCCAGTCTTTCCTGCACGCTCCGGCCGGAGGAATGGAGTTTCCTGCCGAAGAATTTGATGGTCACCGACACCAGTGGCACGATGATAAGGCAGAGAATGGTGAGCTTCCACTGGAGGTAAATCATGGCGGCAAAGGAACCGATGAAAATGGCTCCTTCCTGTACCAGCATGATGAAATCGGTGGTCATGGCCGTCTGCAGGGCGCCAATGTCGTTGGTGAGGTTACTCATGATTTCACCGGTACGCCTTTTATCAAAGTAGGCAATGGGCAGCTTCTGCAGGTGCTCGTAGAGCTTGTTTCGTAAATCCCGGATCACCGACTGCCCGATGTACCCCATGAGGTAGCGGTGGGCAAAGGTGGTGGAGCCGCGGATGAAGAACACTACAATAATGGAAATAATAATCAGATAAAGCATGGTGAGGTCTTTGTCTTCCAATACCTTATCGATGACGTCCTTGATAATCCAGGGAACATAAAGATTGGATGCCGATACAGCCACCATACAGATGATGGATATAATCAGCAGCTTGATATAGGGCTTCAGAAATTTGAGAAGCCTTTTATAACTGTTTAATTTGCTTCGTTTATTTGCCATGAACCGCTCCTGCAGTCTTTATAATAAGCTCGGCCACCCGATGGACAGCTCCGCCGGATCCAAGGGCTTTCCGCACTTCCCGGATTTCTTCCACATTCTCTTCCCTTTTCTTTTCATCTTCCAGCCAGGGAAGGAGGATGGATACGATGTTTTCCGCATTGGCCCTGTCCTGGAGAAGCTCCGGCGTCACCTCCCGGTTCAGGAGAAGGTTGGGAAGGCCTGCATATTTTACATGAACCAGAAGATTGGCCAAAAACCAGGTAATCGGCGCCAGTCTGTATACCAGCACCGTAGGAAGCTCCATAAGAGCCGTTTCCAGAGTGGCTGTGCCGGAGGATGCCACGCAGACGGTGCAGATATGCATGAGATCATATTGATGACCCTCGGTGATTTCAATGGAAAGGAAGGTGTTTCCTATGATTCCCAAAAGCATGTCTTTGGGAATGGTGGAGGCCCGGGGAATAAAAAACTGGCACCTTTCCTTTTCCTCCAGCCTTTTCGCCGCCTCCAGCATCATGGGAAGAAGGCCGGCTACCTCATTTTTCCGGCTGCCCGGCATGAGGAGCACTCGCTTCCTGGAGGGATCTCCATGGAAATATTTCATGGCCTCGTCGAAGGACATGGAGGGCTTCACCGTATCCGCCAGGGGATGGCCCACAAAAGTGACGCGGGCCCCTGCTTTCCGATAGGCCTCTGCCTCAAAAGGAAATATGGAAGCCACCTGCTCCACATCCCGCACAATGTTTTTGGCCCTGCCCTTATTCCAGGCCCAGATGGTGGGCGCAATGTAGTAAATCACCGGGATTCCCAGCTCCTTTGCCACATGGGCCAGTTTCATGTTGAATCCCGGATAGTCCACGCACACCAGCACATCCGGCTTCTCTTCCACCATGGCTTTCTTCAGAAAAGCACGGAGACGGAAGAAGAAGGGGATATGGCGGATCACTTCCACCACGCCGATAATGCCCAGATTTTCTATATCATATATAATACGGACACCGCTCTTTCTCATGTCGGCGCCGCCCATGCCGAATATGTCCGCTTCCGGCATGATCCGTTTCAGCTCTGCCGCCACAGCAGCAGCATGCATATCGCCGGAAGCCTCTCCGGCAGACATCATTATTTTCATATCTTATCCTGTTCTACCGCAAGAATCACGATTCCCTTCCGGTCCGCTTCTGCAAGGACCGCTTCCTTTTCTGCAAAAAGGGTGTGCCAGGCCTCGATAGCCAGTACGGCGCAGTCTGATTCTTCCATGGAATGAAGGGTGGTCAGTCCCACGGCAGGCATGTCAAACCGGGTATCCTGGGAAGGCTTTGCCGTCTTTACCACCACCGCGCCGCCTCTGGCCAGACTTCCGCCCCGGCGGATGCAGGCATCGGTGCCTTCGATAGCTTCCACTGCCATGACAGCCTGGTTTTTCACCACCACTGTCTGTCCCAGATCCATGGCGCCGATGGCCTTGGCTGCCTTGAAGCCGAAAGCCACATCAGCCATCTGTGCCTCAGTGGGTTTCTTTTTCGTAAACACCTGGGGCCCCGGCATAAGAGGCTTTAAATACTTCGTCTGGTCAAGAACGGAAATGCCGTCCTTTGCCAGTTCCTCCACAATGGCCAGGGTCACTGTGTCGTCCTTGAAATTCATTTTTCTTAAACGGTTCAATACTTTGATGGCCCGAAGATCAGGGAAAGGATGGTTTTTAAAAAGCCACTCCTTCGTCACCTTGCCAATCATGGTGACTTCCTTCACCCCTTCGTTCACCAGGGTCTTAATCACCTTATTCAGCTTGAATGCGCTGATTTCATAATAGGCGTCTGCCAAATCTTTGAGACGGGGATCAATGCCCGGAATCACCGCAATGCATACCACCCGATAACCCTGGGATTTCACCGCCTCCGTAAATTCCACGGGAAGGGTGCCGATACCTGCCAAGAGACCGATTGTTTCCATAAAAACCTCCTGCGTCAACTCTTTTTATTTTATCATTTCCAGAGAAACCGTGCACTATGGAAGCTGTAAAAATACGATGATAAAACAGGCAGAAGGAAATATGTATATAGAATCCTGTCTATTTTATGATATTTATCAGGGAATGGCAAGCCCATTCCCCAAAGGAGAAATCCATGTCCCTTTACTGACTATAGGAATGGAGAGCCGAAAGGGCCCGGAAGGGTCTCCCCTCTCCCTGCCTGTTGTGCACACACCCTGTAAGGGACAGGTGAAGGAAAGGGGAAAACTTCCTCATATGAATCGGAACTCTCAAGGTACTGAATACAGAAACTCCTGAATCAAAACCTGCCATTTCCCTTTCTTCCGTCCCGCTGCCGGAAGAAGGAAGAAGTCCTGCCGGAAAAGGGCAGAAAATGATTCAGGAGTTTTTGCAGTGGATAAAAAAAGCTGTGAAAAAATGATTTACATTTTTTCACAGCTTTTTATGGATCAATCAATGTTCGTCCTTTGGAACCATGTCAGATGCTTTCAGGGTACCATTCTTTCTGCGTTCTGCAAATTCTGCAGTGGCAGTGAAGAGCACGTCGCTGGAACTGTTGAGGGCGGTTTCGCAGGCATCTTCCAGTACGGAGATAATGAAACCTACACCTACCACCTGCATGGAAATATCATTGCCGATGCCGAAGGATGCGCAGGCAACCGGAATGAGGAGCAGGGAGCCGCCGGCTACGCCGGATGCACCGCAGGCACCAACGGTAGAAACGATGCAGAGCAGAAGGGCCGTAGCCATATCTACTTCAATACCCAGGGTATGGGCAGCAGCCAGAGCCAGCACGGAAATGGTAATGGATGCGCCGGCCATGTTGATGGTGGCACCCAGCGGGATGGAAATGGTGAAGGTATCCGGATTCAGTCCCAGTCTCTTGCAGAGGGACAGGTTCACCGGAATGTTGGCAGCAGAGCTTCTGGTGAAGAAAGCATAGACACCGCTTTCACGGATGGTGGTCCATACCAGGGGATAGGGGTTCCTGCGTACTTTGGCAAATACGATAAGGGGATTCATCACCAGGGCTACCAGGAAGTAGGAGCCGATGAGGACGCCCAGCAGCTGTACATAGCCCAGAAGAGCACCCAGACCTGCGGTACCTACGGAATCAGCTACCAGACCCATAATACCAAGAGGTGCGAAATGGATGACCCAGGTGACTACCTTGGTAATACCGGCGGCAATATCATTGAGGCAGGCCTTGGTGGTGTCTCCGGCACAGGTCTTCAGCGCAATGCCCAGGATAATAGCCCAGCCCAGGATACCGATGTAGTTGGCGTTCATCAGGGCTGCTACCGGGTTATCTACAATGCTTAAGATCAGGTTGTGAAGAACCTGCACAATGCCGCTTGGCGGTGCCAGTTTCGTATCCGGTGCCACCTGGAGAGACAGGAACGTAGGAAACAGGAAAGACATGGTTACGCCCACCAGGGAAGCCAGGAACGTACCAATCACATACAGTTCAATAATAGGCTTCATGCTGCCGCTGGAGCCTTCCTTCCTCTGGGCCATGGCATTCATGACCAGGAAGAATACCAGGATCGGCGCTACACCTTTCAGGGCTTTAACAAAAAGGTCACCAAAAATCTTGACCACCGGAATAGCCGGCGGGAAAAAGACGGCAATGCAGATACCAATCACAAGACCTACGGCTATCTGCTTGATGAGAGACACCTTGCCAAGGATGCTCTTAATCTGGCTTAACACGATAAACTCCTCCTCCAATGAAATAAAATCCCATTTACTCCCATTTGGAAACACCGGTCGAAACACCTCAGATTCCACTCCTAAATAAAACCTGAGTCAAACCGTGATTTCCATACTCCCAGTTTATTCCCCATGTATTCTAAATAGTATACCCTGCCGCACCTGCCATGGCAAGTGCGAAAACCATATATGATTAAAAGGTACACCATTTAGTTCATGCTATGCCGCCTTATGATTTCTGCATGCGGCAAATATCTGAAAAAGCCCTGTACTCATTATGAGCCAGGGCTTTTTATCAGAAAAATCAGTTATTCAATGACCATGAGCAGGTCTCCCGATTCGATTCTCTGTCCTGCCTTCACATGAATTTCGGAAACGATACCGTCCACCGGAGCGGTAATGGTGGTTTCCATCTTCATGGCTTCCGTCACGATGACCGGTTCGCCCTTCTTCACAGAAGCGCCTTTGTCTACCAGAAGCTTCACCACGGAGCCGGAAAGGGTAGCACCCACTTCACCGGCAATATCCTTGTCCGCTTTTCTGGCACTGACGGCACTTTCTGCCACATGTTTGTCATGAATCTTGATTTCCCGGGGCATGCCGTTCAGCTCGAACTGGATTTCCCGATTGCCTTCGCCGTCAGGTTTGGTAATATTGTCCAGTTTCACAAGCAGCATCTTGCCTTCATCAATGTTCACCCGGATTTCTTCACCCGGCTTCATGCCGAAGAAATAGGTCGGTGTATCCAGAATGGAAAGGTCACCGTACTTATGGTACCGTTCCATATAGTCACTGAATACCTTCGGATAAATGCAGTAGGACGATACATCTTCTTCCCTGGTGGGAATATGTTTCTCCTTCATTTCCATCTTCACTTGGTCAAAGTCCACATCGGCAGGATGACTTTCCAGATGCGGCTTCTGTCCGCGAAGGATGATTTTCTGCAGCTTCTCCGGGAAACCGCCGTAGGGGATGCCCAGTTTGCCATCGAAGAAATCGACCACGGACTGCGGGAAGTCCAGGGTTTCCCCTTTTTCATAAATATCTTTTTCTGTCAGATGGTTCTGTACCATGAAGAGGGTCATATCCCCTACTACTTTAGAAGACGGGGTGACTTTGATGATATCGCCGAACATCATATTCACTTTGGCATACATGCGGCATACTTCCGGCCACTCCTGCCCAAGGCCTACGGCCGTTGCCTGCTGGCGCAGGTTGGAATACTGTCCTCCCGGCATTTCATGCTGGAATACGGTGGTGTTCGGGCTGGCCATGCGGGAATCTACGCCGGCATAGTAAGGACGTACGCCCTGCCAGTAGCGGTCGATGGTTTCCAGCGCATCGATATCCAGCTTCGGCTGACGGGGATGGTTCTGCAGCGCATAGTACATGGCGGTCATGGAAGGCTGGCTGGTGCCGTTGGAAAGAGCGCCGGTAGCCACATCCACAATATCTACCCCTGCATCTACGGCTTTAGCATAGGAGTAGAGGGTGCAGCCGCCGCCTTCATGGCTGTGGAGGTGGATAGGCAGATCCACTGCATCCTTCAGAGCGGAAATCAGGGCATAGGCTGCTTCCGGTTTCAGAAGGCCTGCCATATCCTTAATGGCGATAATGTTGGCACCGGCATTCTTCATTTCCTTTGCCAGGTCCGTATAGTACTTCAGAGAGTATTTCTGACGGCTGGGGTCCATAATGTCGCCGGTGTAGCAGAAGCAGGCTTCTGCAATCTTATTCTTCTTCCGTACCTCATCAATGGATACGGTCATATGGTTCAGCTGGTTCAGGCAGTCGAAGATACGGAATACATCAATGCCATTATCGGCAGCCTGGTCGATGAAATGACGGACCACATTTTCCGGATAGTTGGTATATCCTACGGTATTGGCGCCGCGGGTCAGCATCTGGAAAAGAATATTCGGTGCGGCCTTCCTCATCTGGCGGAGTCTGTCCCAGGGGCTTTCATCCAGGAAACGGTAAGCCACGTCGAAGGTAGCGCCGCCCCAGTTTTCAAAGGAGAAAAGCTCAGGCACATGGACAGCCGTATAATGGATGGCCTTCATAATATCATGGGTCCTCACGCGGGTAGCCAGCAGGGACTGATGGGCATCACGGTACGTGGTATCCATGAACATGACTTCCTTGCGGTCCAGTACCCACTTGGCAAACTTCTCCGGTCCCAGTTCATCCAGAAGCTGTCTGGTTCCCTTCGGTGCTTCTTCCTTGGAAGCATCCAGCACCGGAAGGGGAGCAAAGTCCGGTTTTTCCTTATGGCCGGCGCCGGCATAGCCGTTCACCGTGATATCGCCGATGTAGGAAAGAAGCTTGGTGCCCCGGTCGGAAATCAGGTCCGGCTCCTGCAGGAGCCAGGGGTTCCGGTCAATATAGTTGACATCGCATTTCCCTTCCTGGAAATCCCGGGTACGGAGCATATTCTGCAGGAAGTAAATGTTGGTCTTTACGCCGGAAATCCGAAATTCATCCAGGCAGCGGAGCATTTTGTGGATGGTATCCTTCGGATGGAGGGCATGGGCTGTAACCTTAACGAGAAGAGAATCATAGTAAGGGGTAATGACAGCCCCTGCATAGGCAGTGCCTGCATCCAGACGGATACCGGGGCCGCCGCCGGAGCGGTAGGCAATGATTTTGCCTGTATCAGGCATGAAATTATTCTGCGGATCCTCGGTGGTAATACGGCACTGGATAGCCACGCCTTTGTACCAGATATCCTGCTGCTGGCCAATAGCGATTTCCGGACTGTCGATGGAGTACCCTTCGGCAATCAGAATCTGGGTCTTCACGATATCCACATCGGTAATCATTTCCGTTACCGTATGTTCTACCTGGACTCGGGGATTGACTTCGATGAAATAGAAATGCTTTTCATCCTGGTCTACCAGGAATTCCACAGTACCTGCATTGAGATAGTGTACATGTTTCATGAGCTTCACTGCCGCATTGCAGATCTTCTGGCGAAGTTCCACAGGCAGGGACCAGGCCGGTGCCATTTCGATGACCTTCTGATGACGGCGCTGGATAGAGCAGTCTCTTTCGAAAAGATGAACCACATTGCCCTGTTCATCACCCAGAATCTGTACCTCGATATGCTTCGGGTTCATAATGCATTTTTCTACATATACATCATCATCACCGAAAGCCATTTTAGCTTCGGACTTGGCCCGGTTGTAAGCCTCTTCCAGATCCTCCATGCGGTCCACGTTGCGGATGCCGCGGCCGCCGCCGCCGTTAACAGCCTTGATCATAATGGGGAAGCCGTTCTTTTCTGCAAACTCCTTCACTTCCTCAAAGCTCTTCACCGCTCCCTTGGAGCCAGGGATCATGGGAATATCTGCTTTTTCAGCCTGGATACGGGAATTCACCTTATCGCCGAACATCATCAGATGTTCTACCCGCGGTCCGATGAAAATAATACCTTCCTCTTCGCACCGTTTGGCCAGCTTGGCATTTTCAGCCAGGAAGCCATAGCCCGGATGGATGGCATCCACATCATGTTCCTTGCAGATACGGATAATATCTTCAATATCCAGATAGGCGTCAATCGGTTTATCCCCTTCCCCGACCAGGTATGCTTCATCAGCCCGGTTGCGGTGCAGGGACAGAATATCTTCTTTGGAATAAATGGCTACTGTGCGGATTCCCAGTTCGCTGCAGGCGCGGAATACGCGGATGGCGATTTCGCCTCTGTTGGCCACCAGGACCTTACGAATATGTCTCATACAATCCTCTCCTTTAAAATCGGTTCCCTTCAGGGAACCGTAAAGCTGTCAGCAGGAAGGCCCTTCAACCATAAACAGGGCTTTCCCTTTGGGTTATATGTAACATTGTACTAAGGGGCTTTTCTAAAATCAATAGCCCTCTATAAATTGGTATCGATTTACCTATCGATTCATGAAACAAATAAGTTTATAGATTTAAAATAAATATGAATTGATGGTTTTATCCATATTTTTATCTATGATTTCTATTTTTAATAATCTATATGTAATTATTTTATGACGTAAAATCTCAAAAATATCTGCTTTTATATCTATGCATCTATTAGTTTGCAGGTGCTGCATCTCCAATCAATGGATATCAGAAGAAATAGACGAGAAAAAGTCTCCCCTCCTCTTCCTCATGAATCCCGAGTTTCATAACAAAAGGACTGTCCTCACCCCGTCATTTCGACCGAAGCGAAGCGGAGTGGAGAAATCTCACGCCGATGTGGGGCGAGCCCCATGATTGCAGGAGATCTCTCGGCCCAGCGTTTCAATAAACTCCAAAGCCTTTACCCCCCATATCGGCAGGTCCCCCGCTCGAGATAAGGATGTCGATGAGCAGCATCCAGTCATTTTCAGGGGGATCAACTGACCAAAATGCTGCCCCGCACCTCGTCATTTCGACCGAAGCGAAGCGGAGTGGAGAAATCTCACGCCGAAGGGAGGAGGCCCCCTGGTGGCAGAAAATCTCCCGGCTCAGCGTTTCAATAGTATCCAAAGCCTTTACCCCCATATCGGCAGGTCCCCCGCTCGAGATGACGATAACATCAGGCAGCCTATCATCATATGGTGATAAGCCAAAAGGGGCTGTGAAAAAATGGTAATCATTTCTTCACAGCCCCTTTTGCCTTTTGAGAAAGCTTCATGCCCGGCCAAGTCCATCAAAATCAAAGACCTGGAAATTCCAATTTCACCACGGAAGGGTCGTCCCCTTATCAGGGCAGGAAGCGGTTTCCTCTCTCAATATTCCGATGAATCGTATCGATGCATTCTTTGAGCCGCTTCATCTCATTGTCCGGAAGATCATACTCCAGCACTTCCTCCACCCCATGGATACCGATGACTGCCGGCACGCCGCAGAACACATCCTGCTCCCCGTATTCACCCCGAAGTTCCACAGAACAGGGAAGAATCCGTTTTTCATCGTGGAAAATCGTCCTCACCAGCGTAGCTGCCGCCGCTGCGATGCCGTACTCCGTACACTGCTTGCCCTGGTAAGTCACCCAGCCGCCTTTAATGGCCTTTTCCTGCACCTTGTCCTTATCAAAGAGGAAGCGGGGATCTTCCTCCATCTGCTCCAGCGTCTGGCCGTAGAAATTGACCTGAGACCAGGGAACCATCTGGGCACTGCCATGTTCCCCCATCATAAAGGCAAAGAACCCCCGGGCATCCAGGCCTGTCTGGTCCGAAATGGCATGAATCAGGCGGGAGGAATCAAGAAGAGTTCCCGTACCTACCACCCGTCCCCGGGGAAGTCCGGAAAGCTTGGCAATCAGGTGGGCAATCACATCACAGGGATTGGTAATGGTAACGAAAATCCCGTCGAATCCGGCCTCCATCACCTTCGGCACATAGTCCGCCACCTGGCGCACACTGTTTTCCAGCTCATCATCCCGATTTCCCGTAGCACAGAGGCTCACATCTCCCACTGCATTTACAATCACATCACAGTCCTTCAATCCTGCATAGTCAGTCACCCGATACACCACATGATTGGGCATGTACATGACCGCATCATTCAGGTCCTGACATTCACTGATGGCCTTCTGCTCCTTCACATCGCAAAGAAGGATTTCATCAGCAATCCCCATCATACCCAGGCAGAATGCCGCATGGGCACCTACATGCCCAAGGCCTGCCACACCTACTATTCTTTTCTTAGCCATATGAAAACCTCCTTTAAAACCCTATACAAAAGATAGATAGTATTGCTGAAAATATATCATAAGACTTATTTAAAAGTCAACAGGAAAATCAATCTTCCCCGTAAAAAAATTTACAAGATAAGCCGGCCTCTCCCTTCCCTATAAAAGCTATGGTATAATACATACAGATTGATGGCTCTGCCATATGTATGTCCTGCAGCGTACAGGAGAACGGAGGATACTATGAAGAAGTACATTTGCAAGATCTGCGGATGGATTTATGATGAAGCCCAGGGTGATCCGGATAACGGAATTGCGCCGGGCACCAAGTTCGAAGATCTTCCGGCTGATTACATCTGCCCCATGTGCGGCGCCGGAAAAGATGAATTTGAAGAATATGAAGGCTGATTGTTGAAATGAAAAGACCCCGCTCCTGCGAGGTCTTTTTTTCTTTCCTACCGGTTTTCCGCTGTTCTTTCCTTTTCCTCTTCCTTCACCCGGTCTGCATAGGCGAAAACCTTCTCTTTGATTTTAAGCTCCATGCTGCCCGGGCCGTAGGGTTTTCCGTTGTTCATGCCGGTCACATCGGCATAGGCCAAAGAAGCCTTTCTCCTTGTCAGCTCTTTTCCCTTCCGGTCATAATAAATCACAGGGCTGGCGATGAAGCAGTCCTTTTCGCCGAAATCGACCAGAAAAAGGGAATAGGCTGCCTCATCCCGGTCCACCTCGCCATGGCTGCTTTCTTCCACGGCTCTGGCGCCGGCTTTGGTAAATTCATTTTTCACCGTAGCCGTCACCCGCCGCTCGCCATTACGGGTGGTATCCTTCATGGTGTCCTGGTCGAAATAGATACTGCCGCCGGAACTTTTCGCCACGCCTACCCACTGCAGGTTCTCCAGGGCTCCCATGGCATTTTTATAACGGTTCTTCTTTCCGGAAGAACGTTTCACCACGGCCGGCTTTGTTTTCACCGTGGTGGAATGGGAAACGCCGCTGGAAAGGATACGTCCCAGAATAGAAGCGCCATCAAAGGCCTTTGCCTCTGTTCCCGGAGGAAGGGCCAGAAACGCCGCCAGAATCACTGCCATCCACTTTTTCTTCATCGGTCTCACCTCTGCATCATCTCTCCTCTTTGATTATACTCCATCTGCTGATGGAGCACCTGTGCCAAAGGAAATGCACCTTTACGAAAGAGACCGGCTGTCATCAAAAAAGGGCTGTGGAAAAATGGTAATCATTTCTTCACAGTCCCTTCTTATTACAGCCCTATCATAATATACGGCCTGCCACCATGGGCCTCCTCACTTCGGTGTGAGATTTTTCCACGCCGCTCCGACCGTCGAAATGACGGGGTGCGGGGCAGCGTTTTCGTCAATTAATCCCTCCCAGGAATGACTGTCTGCTGCCTGCTGCTATCGTCATCTCGAACGGGGCTGCCTGCCGTTATAAGTGATAGATACTCATCTCTATGGAAACACTGAGCCGAGAGATCTCCTGCCGCCACGGGGCCTCCCCACTTCGGTGTGAGATTTCTCCACTCCCTTTCGCTTCGGTCGAAATGACGGTGCGGGGCAGAGTACTTATCAAGTCGTGCCTTGTAAACTAACCCATTGTCTACCCATCTGACCGAAGCTCCACCATTTCCTCACAGTCCCTTTTCTTTCAGGAATTCGTGATTCTTACAAATCCGCCGCCGAATTTGGTGTGTTTCAGCCAGTTCCCCAGATTGAACACATGGGCTGTCCCCTCATCCCAGAGAGTGCAGTAAATGCCGTCGTCCCTTTCTTCCATTTTCACCAGGGGCATCCAGTGCCAGTGGTAGGGAATAGGCTCTCCGCCGCTGTGGAGATTCAGGAAACCGATGGGGCAGTCCGCTTCCAGTCCTTCCCTGATGAAGGCTGCCACTTTGGGAAGTTTGGGGGCCAGAAGTCGGATGGAGGGAATGGGCAGGGCTTCCACCTTTCCCTTGAGTCCCCTTTCCTGCATGTAGGCGGTCAGACCCTCCTTCAGCCAGCGGGTCTTATAGAGGCCGTGCATGCGGGGCGTCGCGTATTTCCAGATATCCAGCATAATGGCCAGGGCTTCTTTTCTGGTTTCCACTTTTCTGCCCTGCTGCCTCCGTTCAATATAGGCAGCCATCATACTGCCGGCCGTGGGGCCGCAGCCTGCCAGCTTCTGCCTTTTTTCCGGATACCATTCCTGGTTGTACCCCAGCACATCTTTTCCATTTTCCTGAATAGTCACCCAGTCGGGATGACGGATTTCAACCATATTGTTTTCCTTTCTCAGGGAAGCGCCGATGAAACAGCGCACTGCTTTAATTCCTGCAGTCCCTACAAGCCATAGGAAAGCAGCCCATGCATGTATCGGTGCTTCCTCAGGTAATGTTTGCTTCTTTCAAAATATTTCTAATCACATAGCCTGCCATCATCATGCCCGACACTGGCGGCACGAAGGAGGTGGAGCCCGGTGCATGGCCTTCGCCGATAGGCTTATGAGGCAGTTCCTTGGAGTATACCACGGTCAGATGCCGTACCCGGCGCTCCTTCAGCTCTTTGCGCATTTTCCTTGCCAGATGGCACACAGAGGTCTTATTAATATCTGCAATCTGCAGCATTTCCGGGCGGAGCCGGTTGCCTGTACCCATGGAGGAAATTTCCGGTATTTTCAGCTTGTAGCAGATTTCTGCAATGGACACTTTAGCCGGCACATCATCAATGGCATCGATAATGAAATCAGCATGGAGATTTTTGATGAAATCCTCATCTCCCGGCCGGTAAAACACAGCCAGCGCTCTGGCATCGCAGGCAGGATTCACCCGGTGCGCTCTTTCCACCATGATATCCGCCTTGTTCCGGCCCAATGTGGTGCGGTCTGCCACCAGCTGGCGGTTCAGGTTGGAATCTTCCACCGCATCCTATCAATAAAAATCAAATGGCCCACGCCGGCGCGAACCAGTGCTTCTGCCGCATACGAACCGACGCCGCCGATGCCGAACACGGCCACAGTCTTTGTAGAAAGAAAATCAACGCCCTTTTCACCGATAATGCGGGCGGTACGTACAAAAATAGGGTCCATCACATATCCTCCGGAATAATTTCAATCCAGTATCCGTCGGGATCATTAATGAAATAAATGCCCATGGCCGGATTTTCAAAACAGATGCAGCCCATGGCCTTATGCTTTTCATGAGCCGCCTTCATGTCATCCACATCAAAAGCCAGATGGAATTCATTATCCCCCAGATTATAGGGTTCCTTCCGGTCCCGAAGCCAGGTCAGTTCCAGCCGGTGCTTCGTTGCGCCATCCCCCAGGTAAGCCAGAATAAAGGAGCCGTCCGGAGCCTTGTACTCACCTGTTACCTTGAGTCCCAGGGCTTCTTCATAAAAAGCGATACTCTTCTTCAAATCGAGCACGTTGAAATTGTTGTGGTTAAACGAAAATTTCATATTTCTCTCCCTTTCAAATATAGAAACTTCAATACATTACAGTATATCACATGACAGGACTAGTTCAAAGAGTTCTGTGCCCGTCAGGTATGAAAGGTTCGGCGGTTTTAGAGCTGGCAGCAGCACAATAAAATTATGATGCTTCCAAAAATAAAAAGCCCTCCCGGAGGAGAGCTTTTGACCGGCATTTTATTTCACTTCGATGGAGAAGTAATTCTTTTTGCCTTTTCTGATAATAATGAATTTGCCATTGGTATGGGGATGGGCAGATACAGAGGCTTCGATATCACGAATCTGTTCCCCGTTCACCCGGATGGCGCCGTTCTTCACATCTTCCCTTGCCTGGCGCTTGGATTTTTCCACGCCGCCCTGCACCAGAGCTTCCACGATATTAATCGGTGCTTCATGGACTTCGCCGCCCTTGGTGTTGCGGAAAGCCCCTTCGATTTCATCGCCCGAGAGTTCCTGGATGTTGCCGGAGAAGAGAGCCTGGGTCACCTTTTCTGCCTGGGCCAGTCCTTCTTCGCCGTGAACGAAGCGGGTCACTTCTTCAGCCAGCTTCCGCTGAGCGCTTCTGTGTTCCGGATGTTCTGCCACTTCTTTTTCCAGTGCGTCGATTTCCTCATGGGAAAGGAAGGTGAAATACTTCAGATACTTCACCACATCCCGGTCATCCTGGTTGAACCAGAACTGATAGAATTCATAGGGGGACGTCTTCTTCGGATCCAGCCATACCGCGCCGCCGGCGGTTTTGCCGAACTTGGTGCCGTCTGCCTTCAGCATGAGGGGGATGGTGAGGCCGAAGGCATCATGCACATCTTCCGTCTTTCTGAGAAGTTCCACGCCGTTGGTAATATTGCCCCACTGGTCAGCGCCACCGATCTGGAGCTGCACATTGTACTTGTCATAGAGCATTTTGAAATCAATGGACTGGAGAATCTGGTAGGAGAATTCGGTGAAGGAAATCCCTGTTTCCAGACGGGAAGCCACCACTTCCTTGGCCAGCATGGTATTGATATTGAACAGCTTGCCATAGTCACGAAGGAATTCCAGAAGGGAAATTTTGGAAAGCCAGTCATAGTTGTTCACCATGGTGAAGCCATCTTCGCCGAAAAGTTTCTTCATCTGGGCTGTGAGACATTCTGCATTATGCTGGATGGTCTCCTGGGACTGGAGCACCCTTTCTGTCTTCCGGCCCGAAGGATCGCCGATGGAACCGGTGCCGCCGCCGATAACAATGACCGGATGATGACCGGCCAGCTGGAAACGCTTCAGAATCATGAATGGAATCAGATGACCGATATGCATGCTGTCGCCGGTGGGATCAATGCCGCAGTAAAGGGAAATGGATTTTTCCCCTACCAGCTTGTACAGTCCTTCCTCATCGGTCTGCTGATTCACAGCGCCACGCCATTTCAGTTCATCAATAATATTCATCGAACTCCGCCTTTCTTCATTCAATATCTGTCTGATTAGATTCAATATGTAACAACTATAACACAATTTTTAATGGATAGATATGGAGAACATAGTTTCCTGTATCAGCATGGGATGACAAAAAAGTTTCCATCATGGAAATCTTCTCTCTCCCCGCCTTCCATGCCCCTTTCCGCCGGAGAGAAATCATCTTATAATAAAGAAAATCAGGAGCTTTCCCAGACTTCATCAGAGCCGGTAAAGAAACAACCCCGTCCCATAGAGTGGACGAAGGGCAGAGCCTCCTTTCGTTACTGAATGAATCAGCCTGCTCAATCAAAAGGATGCCTTT
>ERZ1023862.66-NODE-66-length-20818-cov-11.148967_pt1 | contig 20818 bp, 41 predicted proteins | sample MGYA00380388_ERZ1023862 | MGnify/ENA primary metagenome ERZ1023862 (study PRJEB33179, sample SAMN07449007) | human gut metagenome | biome: Human-gut; feature: Human associated habitat; material: Faeces | host: Homo sapiens | place: India: Bhopal | collected... | reverse complement strand
GGTATTTAACTGTCCTAATAAAATAACTTTAACAAAAATACATAGACAAATAAATACTAATGGTTTATTACCTTTATTATCTAAATTAAGAAATAATCCATTAAAAGTATTTAAACCAATTATTGCTCCAGAAGGATCTTTATTTGTTTATGATACAGCTAAAGATTTTATGATGGAGTCTTTAAAATATTTTGAAGCAGCTGTTCATCATCAAAATGTTAACGAAGTAAAACTTGTTGCGTATACAAATGCCAGAGTTAGAGGATTAAATAAATGTATACGAAAGTTATTATGGAATGACGATAAAGAATATCATAAGTTTGAATTTATTACAGGTTATGAAAACTTTGAATACAATAAGAATCAATTTTATAATTCTCTAGATTATGTAATTACTAATGAACCTAAAAAAGTATCTAGACATATTCCATATTTTATGAAATTACCTGGATATGAATTAGAATTATATGATAGAGTTTATAAGCGTATACTTGATGTATTTATTTTAGATAAAACCATTAGTCCGGATTACATTAATAGTTTATCAAGTATTATAGAAGATATTAGAATATCTGCTGTAGAAGCTAAAAAATATGGTAATAGAACCAAATCTAGTATGTTATGGAAAAAATACTTTAACATAATGAAAAGTTTTGCATCTCCTACTAACATGATGTTTGATAATAGAGTTATAAAAAAGAAAACGTTTGATTATGGATATGCAGCAACAACTCATAAATTACAAGGAACTTCTATAAATACCATATTTGTAGATATGGCGAATCTTTTGAAATGTAAAAATAGAGATGAATTAAGGCAATTGCAGTATGTTGCTTTATCTAGAACTAAAACTAATGCACATATACTTATATGATACTTAAAATAGTATATAATAGTGATTTACATAAAACTTTTTATAAAGAGTTATGTCAATTTTTAGATGCTAATAGTATAAAATATGAAAGTTATGACTCTAAATTTTTAAAAGATAGAAAAAAAGGCTATAAAGTTAAAGGAGCATTTAGTGCCAGATTAGATCCATTTGTTGGTATATATAAGAATGATTCACCAATAAAAGGATTTTATAGTGAAGCTAAAGAATGTACAGTTACTAATATAATTGAATATTTAAAATGAAAATACTTATATTAGGAGATATTCATGGAAGGCTATGCTGGTTGGATATTATCGAAAAAGAACAACCGGATAAAATAATCTTTTTAGGAGATTATGTATCTACTCATGATGAAATTTCTGCTGATCAACAATTAGCAAACTTAGAAGATATTCTTAATTATAAAGAGGAACACTCAGATAGTGTTGTTCTATTGAGGGGCAATCATAAATATTTTGTGCGTTTGAGGAGAAATCCTCAGAGGACACCTCGTTAATTGCTGGGACACCTGAGATGGTAATCAGCAGCGAAGCCTCTAATATAGAGGAACGTTCATCGACTATCCCTGAAATGGGAGTAGAATCAAGTGATTCGAAATGCGAGGCCCCTAACTCGAAAGAGAAGGGTGAAGATATAGTCAGTTCTGCAATTAAATGAAATTGCAGCGTTAAAATTGGGGCTAGATTAACGACCTAGCTTAAACAAAAAGGATACTCAACACCTAGGGTACTCTTGGGCAGAATGTTCTGGATACGATAAGAAACTTCATGATTTTATGTCATCTTCTTATAATAAAAATAGGTTTCTAGATAACACCCAATGGATTTATATAGATAATAAAACTATTTTTTCACATGCTGGAATATCTCAAGTATGGATGAATAATTCTAGAATAGAAAATGTTCATGATATAAATAAATTAGAACCTTCAGAATTATTTGGTTTTACTCCAGATAGCTATTTTGATGTTTATGGTACTTCAAAGACTCAACCTCCTACATGGATTAGACCTCAAACTTTATGTACATGTAATATTAAAGGATGGGATCAAGTAGTCGGACATACTCCAGTAAAAAATATTGTTAATATTTATAAATCATCCAAATATAACCAAAATATATGGTTATGTGATAATTTATATAAGAAACAGTATTTAGTAATAGATAATGATAAATTTATAATTAATAATTTAACTCTATAAAATTATGGAAAAAGTTCAAATTTATAACATTTCTAATAATCCAAATCCACAATATTCTAATCCTACAGATGCAGGAGCAGATATTAGAGCTGATTTTAGTAGAATATCTCCCGATAAACCAATAAAGATATATGGTGAAGGAGAAATTATATTTGCGGGTGAAGGTCATCCTACTACTATGCTTAGATTGGAACCTGGAAGTAGGGCTATAATTCCTACAGGTATATATACTGCTATTCCTGAAGGTTATGAAGTTCAACTAAGACCTAGAAGTGGGCTAGCAATTAAAAAAGGACTAAATTTGATTAATTGTATAGGCACTATTGACGCTAGTTACAAAAATGAGTGGGGAATCCCTGTAACAAACCAAGGTTTAGAAACTATTTGGATTGAAGATGGTGAAAGAATTGCTCAGGTTGTATTAAATAAAATTGAACACATTAACTGGGAATCAGTTGGTAATCTTTCAGAACTTAGTGGAAATAATAGAGGTGGAGGTTTTGGACATACCGGAACTAAATAATATTATGGGACTTGATATATTTTTTAAAAAGAAAAAAGTTAAAGAAATTGGATATTTTAGAAAAGTTAATTTCTTAGTTAAATATTTTGAAGACAATTGTGGATTGGATACAGCTAATCAAACTCCTTTACGTATACATATAAACGATATAATGGATTTAAAAGATCGATGTTCAGAAATTATAAATAATCCTCATAAAGCAGAAGAGTTATTGCCAACAATGGATGGTTTTTACTTTGGAAGTTCTGATTATGATGAGAATTATTTAGAAGACGTCCAAAGAGTATACGATTATTGTACATATCTGTTAAGTGAGTTTGACGCTTTACAAGAAGATGAATCTATATGGTTTGAAATATGGTATTAGTATGACGTTAGAAGAGCTTTTAAATAAAGAAGTAATTGTATCTATGCCAGATAAAATTATTAAACTAAAAGAATTTTATAATGATACAGGAGATTTAGAAGATTTAAAATATTTAATAGATCATTATCCTGAAAAAGAGATATTAGAAGAGGTTATAGATTATATGTATGTACATATATTTTATGATTTTCTTGATTTTAACAATGTATCTATAAAATGGAAATCTTAGTAACTAAGGACACTAAAGGAAAAATAAGAGTAGTTAAATTAAATTATGAATGGGATGATTCCAAAAGAGGGTTTGTTATAAGAAGAACAACTCTACAATATGGTGGAAAAGAGACTATTCAACCTGAAATATGGATTTTTAAGGGTAAGGCAAAAAGAACTGTAACAGAACAGTGTAAACTTGAATTTAATTCTCATATAAAAAAGTATCTAGATAAAGGTTATAAAAAACTTCCTCCTACTATTGATTTTTCTAATAAAGAAGCTATAGAAGAATTTATAGGAGAAGATAAAACTAATCAAGAAGGTATACTAAAACCTATGCTTGCAAAACAAGCTGATAAAATAGCTAATAGTGTATTTAATAAAAGTTATTACGGAAGCAGAAAAATTAACGGTGTGAGATGCCTAATTTACTATAAAAATGGCGAAATAAAGACGGCTTCAAGAGGTGCTATAAACTATGATTTAGTATTACTCCATATTATAACACATCCTAAACTTGAAAAGTTCTTTAAAGACAATCCTAATGTTATATTAGATGGAGAAATATATAAACACGGATGGACTTTAAATAAAATATCTGGATTATGTAGAACTCAATCCACAGTTTCTGATGGCGAACCTCTAGAATTTTATATGTATGATATAGTCAGAACAGATTTATCTTTTAAAGATAGATTGGATATTATGAATCAAATATCTGAAACTCTTGAATTAGGTGAATTTGACCCATATAAACAATGGAAAAAGGATGATTTAAAAATACAAATGGTTCCCCAAGAGCCAATGACAGGATGGTTATCTATGAAAAATTATCATGATAAGTATGTTAAAGAAGGCTGGGAAGGATTAGTTATTAGAAATGTCGATGATGTATATGGTCCTGGTAAACGTACTAATGCGATGATAAAAATAAAAGAATACAAAGAAGCAGAATATGAAATAACAGGACTGTCTGAAGGCTTAAGAGATGAAGATGTATGTTTTACTATGAAAACTCCTTCTGGGTTAATATTTAAAGCTAAACCAATGGGAGACCGTTGTCAAAAACAATGGTATAGAGATAACATTGATAATTTAATAGGCAAATTGGGCACTATAAAATATTTTGAAATGTCTGGAGCAGGAACTGATATTCCTCAACAGCCTATATTTATATGTGTTAGAGACTATGAATAAATTAACAGAGAATTACATAGTAGCTTATAGAACTTCTAGAGATTATATCCCCATATCAATATTTATTGATGGGGATATAATTGATGAAAGTTTTCCTGTTTTAAATGAGTGGGATGCTATTAATATGGTACTACAATTTTGTAATCCCGCAGATAGAGAAGTTGTAGCTAAGAAAACTATTTTAGATTATGAAGCTTATAAAGACGATCTAGATAATATAACTCTAGGTATGATAAAAGCTTTGGATTAATATTAAATACTATAATAATGTTTGATTTTGGAGAAGCTCTTGCTTATATGAAAGCGGATTTTAAAGTTACTAATTCTAGAGGAAATATATATTATATGGAAAATAATAAAATATATTGTATTCCAAAAACTCAATATCCAAAAGGTAAAAGAGAAGTTATTAAACTATATGTAGACGCTATATTAACCGATGATTGGAGTTTAATAGATTATTAATTAAATTATATGGAAAAAGAGGAATTTATCAAAATTATAAATAGTATTATAAAAATAGATGATACTATAACTAAACTATATGATATAGGTATAGATATAATTAATAGTCCTTTATATGATTATGTAAAAATAGCCGATACCTTATGGACTTGTATCTATGGTAAAGAAGGTATGGATATAATAAATTGGTGGTTATATGAGAGTGTTGATAAAATTATAACAGTTGACGATAAAAATATAGATGTAACACAAGTAGAAAATTTATATAATTTTTTAAATAAATATTATGGATAATTTTAATATAATTGTTAAAAGTAAACTAATTCAATCTTTTGTTGATACTTTTTATCTTATAACTCTAAAAAATAATAGTGCTACTTATTATATTAATATAAACGGAGAAGAAGACCTTTTGAATAAAATGGCAACAATTAAAAACATCTGTAATAGTAAGGATATGATTGCATACATATATCCAAATGCTAGAAATTATAGAGATGTTATTTTTAATTGTATAAAAGGATATTTAACTAGAATAACTGTTAATTATTATAAAGAGATTTCAGATGATTTTAATACAAAAAGTTTAGAACCTCCATTTAATAGTAAAATAGTTGCTTTTATACCATTTGACTATAATATAGAAGATTTTAAAAAACTATTTTTAGATTCATATTATATAATAGATACTTCTGTAGGTAAATATGTTATTCTTCCAAGTACTTTTAATATTAAGAAATTTCAACAAGATTTGATAATAAATAATTTACCATATATAGATGTACAACCTGATCTACCAATACTATTATATGATGTATCTAATAAGTAAAAATAATATATTAAATCTTTTAAAAAGGGTATAGAAATTTCAGATTACTGAGTACATTAAAATTTTATAATTATGGGATGGCAAACTGATTTATTTTGTAATATAACTTTTGATAGAGAAACTTATAATAATTTATATGAAGTTGAAGATAGAATTTCTGAATTGAAAGAATATCTAAACACTTGCAAACGAGAAATTAGAAATCTGGCAATAATGACAGAACCAGAAAAATTCTACAATAAAGAAGATTATAATAGTCCCTATGACTTTGTAAATAAAACGATAGAAGATAATCTTGAACTTATAGAAGAATATAGTGTAGAATTATATAAATTATATATGTTAAGAGATTGCTGGGATAAATGTCATAATGATAAAGGTTTGGCTATAAGTCCTCCTAAAGATATAAATTGGGATTCAGCATATCTAGATGGAGATTTTATTAAAACTGTAGATTATCCAGAAGTAGAAAATAAATTATAATAAAGGTAGGCATTTGCCTACCTTATTTTATATATATTATGACTCAAAAACAACCTAATCCAAAATTTAATAAACCTAAAGTATCGTATCCCAAATTACCAAAAATGAGATATGTACTAGTTGAATGGCCTGAAATTCAAGATTTTATGACTAATCCTAGATGGGATGAATGTATACTTTGTATAGATATTGAAGGACATACTTGTTCAGATTCAACTTATGCGGTTCCAGAAGATTTATATAATGCGGTAACTCAACTTGATTATTAAAATGAATGATAGAGTAGAACATCCATCACATTATACATGGCTTAAAAAGTTATGTGGTATTGAAGCTATTGATATTACTAGACATATGAATTTTAATCTAGGATGTGCATTAAAATATATTTTAAGAGCAGGTCATAAAGAAGAAGAAGGTATGTCTATTAAAGAAAAGCAAATAGAAGATTTAGAAAAAGCAATCTGGTATCTTACTGATGAAATAAATAGAATTAAAAAAATATAGATTAATTATGATAAAAGAGGTAGAATTAATTCCATATCCTAGAATGATGTGGGTAGCTAAAAATGAAAATTTTGATAATCTTAAAGAAGTTTTTGAATTTCTATCAGAAGAGGATTTATCTTTAACTAATGAAGAAATAGTAAAAACTTGGAATGCCATTGTCTGTGAAGTTAATAAAGATAATAGAACTGGATATTTAGTATTTATTTGTTCTGATTATGAAGATTCTCATTTAGTACACGAAGCTGTTCACGTGGCTTTAAACGTTTATGAAGATTGTTCTATGGAACTTAATTCAGGAATGGATCAAGAACCCCTTGCTTATTTAATAGAGTACGTATATAAAAAATTAGCGGAATTATGAAAATATATAAATTTTATGCCGATTGGTGTATGCCTTGTAAACAATTATCTAAAAAAATAGATAATTCAGATTTAAAAAATATAATTATATCTATTAATTGTGATGAAGACGAAGAATTGTGTAGTAAATATAACGTTAAAAATATACCTACTATATTAGTTACTACTGATAATGGAATGGAACTTGGAAGAGTTAGCGGAAATGTTACAATTAAAAATATTGTAGAACTTATTTCAGAATGTACAGAAGCCGAAAATTCTATTTAATGAATAAACTTTCTAATTTATTTTTCTTATTTGCAGTAGTTCTTATTTTATCCTTAATAATAATATTTTATATTCCACTTATTATAATATCTTTATTAGGTAGAGGAATATTATGTATAATAAGTGTGTTAAGTGATAAGATAATATGTTTTTTTAGATAGTATTTATAAATATTTAATAATATAATTTAAAATTCTATGAATGAACAAATAGTATACGGAAGCCACAACACAATGACATATCTACCAATTAAAAATTGGTGGTTGTTTCCAGGCTTGCTTATCGCAAGATGTCAAAACCATAATATTGAAGAGCAATTCAAGAATGGAGCAAGAGTATTTGATTTGCGTATTTACTTTAATACCAAATCAAAGCAATGGGAATTTGCTCATGGATTGATTAATTTCAAGTCATATGATGACATACATAAAGTAGTTTGTTATATATACAAATTTACAGAACTCACTAATCGTGATATTTATGTAAGGCTTATTCTTGAAAAGTGGAGTTCTGAATCAGAATGTAGACAATTCGCTAAAATGTGTAAAACTTTTGAAATAAGTTATCCAGAACTTAAATTCATTGGTGGCAACCGCAAAGGCGATTGGAAGAAACTCTATACATTCAAAACTAATGTTCCAGATAATCTAAATAACCAATGGGTAAGTTCTATGGCTGAAGACGCAAGATGGTATGAAAAAGCATTTCCATTCTTGTATGCCCGTAGAATGAATAAGAAAAATAAAATCAAAATGAAAGAGAAACTGAATTTATTTGATTTTGTGTAAGAGTAATAATGAAACACTTTAGAATACAGAAAATCAAGGATATATACGTGACAGAACGTTTTTATCCGCAGTACAAGAAGAATATACTATATCCATACTATTATTTAGACAGAGATAATATATGTAAATTACCATCTTGTGCATGTATTGGTAATAAAAGAATAAGTATTAGTAGTATAATCAATATTGATAATGAAGGTATGGTATATGCAGATTCTTTAGAGGATGCTGAAACTATATGTAAAGTGTATAAGATGTTTATAAAACAACGTGTTTTAGATAACTACACATATTTAGACATATAGAAATAATAGACATTTATTAGATTAATCATGGAGAGCATCATTTCAACAATTTCAAAATATTTTAAAACTTCACACCAAAAACATAAACTAAACATTTATTTTTATAAATATGCAACACTTTAGAATAAAACATAAAAAATATTTATGTGACAAATATAGATATTATCCACAGTATAGGAAGAACATACTGTCTCCATTTAGGTATTTGAAAAGAGATGATATATTTGGTCTAGATTTATACATCCTTGATGATCTGTTTAATTGTACATTGAATATCGATAGAGACGATAGAGTGTTTGTGGATTCTTTAAAAGACGCTATAACTATCTGTGAGTTGTATAACAAGTCTTTGAAGGACAACAATAAGAGACTCAAAGGAAGTGTATACTGCTACGCGTATCTGGACATATAAAAATAATGTGACATATTTGTGTAATTTATATAAAATATAATAAAAATGACAATATTATACACCCCAGATTGGGAGCAGCGCAGATATGAGATAGCAAAGGACATATTTGCGCATACGATGTTGCTTCCGCATGATTGCTTATCCTGCTTATCACTAACATCCGACGATGAGAACGCAGCTGTATATGCGGAGATTGCGGTTAATTTTGCTGACGCTTTAATCGCTGAACTTAAAAAGGAAGTTAAAAATGAAGAGAAAAATAAAAAAGAAATACAGAAGAAATACAGATTTACTGAAGAAACCATGGAAATACGTGGTCACATTATACATCGTATAAAAGCTGTTAAAGACTTTGGTTATATTAAGAAAGGCAGTCTTGGTGGATGGATAGAAAAAGAAGAGAATTTATCACATGATGATAATTGCTGGGTTGATAACAATGCAAAAATCTTTGGCAATGCAAAAGTCAGTGAGAACGCTCGAATCTTTGGTGATGCATTAGTATATGGAAATGCTAAAATCAGTGGCAATGCAATAGTTGGTGATAACGCGAAAATAAGTGGCAATGCAAAACTTTTTGATAATGCGGTAGTTTATTATAATGCAGTAGTATATGGAAATAGTGTAGTCTGTGGAAATACTGTAGTTGGTATAGGTGAAATTGTTTATAATTGTAAATAAACTGACTCCTAATACAAAAGTCTATAGACTTATTTTATCATGTTTATATAATTTTGGTATAATATCACTACAGAATATAAGTAAAATAAAATATTATGAATTTTAAGACAAAATGTAAGTACTTTAATGAGGTCGTCGAACAACTAAAAGAATGGGGATTTATGGTGTATGTCCCTAACAATATTTTTGACGATGATTTCAGATATGGTTGGATTACTGATGGAACGCATATTCTCTATTTTCAAATAGATGATTTATATGGATTACAGTTTAGTACAGAGGGTATTTCGTCTAAAGGACTTGGATGTGGGTGTAGAATTAAAATTCCTTTCACAAAGGAAGGAATCACTAAGGGGTTTGGAGTATCTTATGGTAAGCCATATCCCGATTTTGAAAGTTTTAAAAAGAAATGTTGGGATTCTTTAATGTTAATATAATTGATTAATATAATATCATTGCAGAATAAACATGGGAAAGAAATATAAACTTTTAAAAGGGACTAGAATAGTAAATAATCTTCCTTTACATCGTATAATAGCTCTTAAAAATTTTGGCAATGTTACAAAAGGCGATGTTGGAGGTTGGGTAGAAAAAGAATCTAATTTGTCTCAGGAAGGTAACTGTTGGATTTATAATAATGCAGCAGTTTATGGAGACGCAGAAATATCTGGTAATGCGAAAATCTTTAACTATGCAGAAGTATTTGAAAATGCTCAAATTAGTGGCAACGCAAAAGTCTATGACAATGCGAAAGTTTATGGTAAAGCAAGAGTTAGTGATAAGGCGAATGTATTTAACGATGTATGGGTATTTGACAATGCAGAAATTAGTGGTTATGCGATAGTCCGTGATAGAGTAAGAATTTACGGTAATGCGAGAGTATATGATAATGCTATATTGTGCAATAATGTTATAGTTTGTGATAACGCTGTAGTTTGTGATCATGCAGAAATTTATGATAATACTATAATTTGTGATGACACAGAAGTTTATGATGATTGTGTTAATCGGAAAGTTAATATAATATTAATATAAAACATAAATAAAAATAAATTATGGAAAAAGAAATATATAAGGATGTGATTGGTAAGGTATGTATTGTACGTTCACGTGATGCTGGAGTATACTATGGCACTGTTACTGCGATAGATGGTACAACGGTGTCTGTTGAAAATGTAAGAAACATTTGGAGATGGAATGGAGCAACTTGTCTTAGCCAAATCGCAAATGATGGCATTAGAAGTGGTGATGTAAGTCAAGTTGTCAAATCTATGATACTCTTGTGTGTATGTCAGATTATACCTTTAACTGAAAATGCGTTGAACAGTTTAAACAGCATTGAAGAATGGAAATGTTAATAGAACAATTCGTCTCTACCAATTTTTGTAGTTGCTATGGTAAAGGCAATAGTAACGTTTTTTTTGGTAATGGTTATGGTAATGGTAATGGTAGCGGTTCTGGCTACGGCATAGCCACCGGCAGTGGTTCAGGCGGTGATTATGGTTTTGGCTGTGGCTGTGGCAATGGTGCTGGTATTGGCAACGGTTCTGGCTACGGTAATGGCAATATTATTAGTTTTTGCAAAGGTTCTGGTTCTGGTTTTGGTTTTCGTAGTGGTGATGGTAAAGATATTAAAAAGATAGACAATGTCTATATTTATGATATAGACAACATTCCAACAGGTATCATTTCTGTACATGGTAATGTTGCGAAGGGATTTACTCTAAGAAAAACTGTTATAAAAGTACCTTGTTACATTGTAAAAGAAAATAACAAATTCGCACACGGCACCACTCTTCATGAAGCATATGCTGCATTACAAGAAAAACTCTATGATGACAGTACTGAAGAAGAACGCATGCAAGCATTTAAAGAAAAATTCCCCGAGTTTGATGTTCCTTATTCCAATAGAGATTTGTTCGTATATCATCATATATTAACAGGCTCATGTAAATTTGGCAGACAGCTATTTATTGATGCTCATAATATAGATCTTGATGGTAAAACATCAGTAAAGGAATTTATTGCTCTCACGAAGAATGAATACAGAGGAGAGATTATAAAACAAGTTAAAAACTACTACATTTAAAATATAATCCAGGATAATTCTAGATTAATATGTTTGTGAAAAACTAATATAATATCACTACAGAAATACTGAATTAAAGAACATAAACAGAATAAAATATGAATAAGTATAAATTATCAGAAGAAACTTTAGAAATAAACGGTCACATCTTACACCGCATAATAGCTCTTAGAAGCTTTGGAAACGTTAACAAAGGAGAATTAGGTGGTTGGATAGAGAAAGAATCCAATTTATCGCATGAAGGTGATTGTTGGATTTATAATGATGCCGTAGTATTTGACAATGCAAAAATTAGAGGAAATGCAAAGATAATTAATAATGCAAAAATTACTGATAATGCCTTAATTTATGATAATGCAAGAGTTACTGATCGCGTAAGAGTCTACGACAATGCAAAGGTTTGTGGTAATGCAAAAATCTTCGGTAATGTTGGAGTTTTTGACAATGCAATAATCTCTGATAATGCGATTGTTAGTGATTACGCATTAATATATGATAACGCGAAAATCTACGGTGAAGCAAACGTTTTTAACAATGCAAAAGTTACTGGTAATGCACGAGTTTGTGATAATGCTGTAATTTATGGTAATGCTACAGTTTGCAACAGTACAGCAGTCTTTGGTAATGCCACAGTATATAATAATGCATTAATTTGTGATAATGCAACAGTATTTGCTAAAGCAATAATCTGCGGTAATGCACAAGTCTACGGTAATGCAAGCGTATACGGTAATACTAGAATCTATGATAACGCTAGAATTTGTGAAAATGCAGCAGTTTATGATAATGCAATAGTAAGTAATCGTGTAAGGGTCTGTGGTAATGCTTTAATCCGTGGTGATGCAGTGATTAAAGATATGTCTGATTATATCATATTCAAGAATTGGTGGAGCAGTGGTAGATTCTTCACGTGGACTCGTTCAAATGATATGTGGGCTGTAGGGTGTTTTTATGGTACTGGAAAAGAACTCATCAAGAAAGCCTATGCTGATGGTGAAGAGAAGGGTCATAAATACGAAAGAATTGTCAAATACATAGAATTTGTTAAACAAGAACTTAATAATGAAGAAGTATAAACTTACAGAAGAAACACTAAAAATAGAAGATCATACTTTATATCGTATAGTTGCTCTTCAAAACTTTATAGATGTTAAAAAAGGAGATTTAGGAGGCTTTATAGAGAAGGAATCTAATTTATCTCATAACGATAATTGTTGGATTTATAACGACGCTGCTGTTTATGGTAATGCAAAGATACAGAACAACGCTACAGTTTATGATAATGCAAGGGTTTATGATAATGCAATAATCTGTGATAATGTAATGATCTGTGATAATGTGGTAATTAATGGCAATGCAAGAATCTTTGATAATACAGAGATCTATAATAATGTATTAATTAGTGGCAATGTGAAAATTAACGGTAGTACAACAATATCTGATAATGCAATGATTTCTGGTAATGCAAGGATTTGCGGAAATGTAAATATTTTTGGCAATGCAAGTATTTTTGGCAATGCAAAAATTTATGATTTTGTAGAAATTTGTGGTGTTGTAAGTATTTATGGTAATACAATTATTCGAGACAATGCAATAATTTATGATAATGTGACAATTGATGGTTGTGTAGAAATTAGTAATGATGTAGTAATTTGTGGTAATGCAAAAATCGGAGGAAACGCAGTAATTAAGGATAAATCAGATTATATCGTGTTCAAAAACTGGTGGAGTAGTGGGAGGTATTTTACTTGGACTCGTTCTAATAATATGTGGCAAGTTGGATGTTTCTATGGCACGGGTGAAGAACTCATTACAAAAGCTTATAACGACAGCGCGGAGAAAGGTCGTGAATATAAGCGAATAGTGAAATATGTAGAATCAATCAAATCAGAAATAAAATGAAGAAGTATGTTATTAAATACGCAGATGGAAGAGAGCAGCGCTTCATAAGAGCTAACTATAATTCACGTAGAGAAGCCGAAGAGGCCTTGTTGGTTTACCTTTGTGACCACAATGAAACTTGTGATGATAGCAGTTATTTGTCACCATTCGACTTTACAGTTGAAGAGGTAGATGTTAAAGATGTAAATAAAATCATTACGGATTTTGAGTGTGCGAAAAGTGCCATTATTCGCGTATCACCCATAGATTTTATTTTTTCCGGAAACGCTGAACGATATGAAGACACTGCAAGATTTGTGTCGGAAATCAACTCTAGACATGTTAAAGCGTTGAATGCTCTGAATAAACTATTTAGTATTGCTCAAGCATGGAATAAGGAAGACAGATTTGTTCCTGATTTCTCAAATGAGTATCAGGGTAAATGGTTCCCTTGGTTTAGATATGATATGAAACTTGAAAAGTTCGTATGTTCATCGGTGTTTTGCTCATCTTTAGGAGCGAATGCTTATTGGGGTTCTAGACTTTGCTTTAAAACATATGATCGTGCTGAACAATTTGGCAAACAATTTGAAAATCTTTATAATGAGGTTTTCTTGTAAATAACATGAAAATATTAGATCAAATATATAGACAAGAGGACAGAATATTATGCAAGTTATTCACGAATTGTGTAAAGATACATCAATTGATGCCATTACAGATGTCTATTGTGATGCATCAGTATATGGTAAAGTAATAATCTGTGATTATATAGATATTTATAATTATACTACAAATGATTAATACTAATGTTTAAAAGATAATACAGTATATAATAAAATAATAATATAAATAAAAGTTAAAATTATATTATAAATTTTTAGTATAATATTTTAAATATCATTATATTAATAAAATAAATTCAAAATGAAAAAGTATATAATTAAGTATGCAGACGGAAGAGAGCAGAATATTATGCAAGCTGTTCATAGTTCATATAACGAAGCTGCGCAAACATTAATGGACTATCTTAATGCCAACAATGATTTCTTGAGTCTTAAAGATGATGATTATCTAACACCATTCGACTTCAAGATCGAAAAAGCGGAATGTGTCGAAGTAAATAAAGTCATTACAGATTATGCAAGCGCTGTGAAAGCAATAAAGAAAAAAACGTATTTTCATAACAATAGAATCGCCTGTAACTTTAAACATACCGATGCTTTATCTGCATTAAATAAGCTGTTCACCATCGCACAGGCATGGAACATGGAAGACGGTTTTGTTCCAGATTTTTTGGATAGGGAACAAGACAAGTGGTTTCCTTGGTTCGTGTATGACAAGGATGCTGCGGGGTTCGTGTGCGCGTATTCGACTCACACGCCTACGTCTGCGGCTGCGATTTTCGGTTCTCGGCTTTGCTTCAAATCGTCCGCGCGCGCCGCGCAATTCGGCAAGCAATTCGCCGACCTTTACAACAAGGTTTTTTTATAAAAACTAAACAAGAAATTATCAATTACTTTAATTTATAAATTATGTATTGGTATTATGTTTTATGTAATTTACGAATATTTTTCATTGTTTCGTTGTTTTTTTGTATTGTCACTATTTTAGCTATTTGCATTTGGTATATATTGGATGTTGGAGAAAGATGGCGTACAAAAGTACTGAGGATTGTAATAATTTTAGGTACATTGTTAATTCTTGCTTTATGTTTTATACCCTCACCTGATATATTAATTCATTTAATGAAATGAAGTTTTTAAGAATAGAACAGATACACAAACTCTACTATAAAATTATTATTAAAATGATAAAACAATATATAATATGTCTATTTCAAAGTATGAAGAATTAAGAAATTTGTTAAAGTGGTTAAAGAAAATTATAAACCGTCTTTTTAAGATAAAATTAACAACAGCACAATTACACTTTCTTAGAAATATATACAGAAGAAGAGGTTGCGTTCATTGCGGTTTTCTTGTCGCATACACTAATTGGTGGTGTTCTAATAATGATGCTTGCGAAATGAGAGGCACGAGCATACCAGGTGTTTGTCATTGCCCTTATTGGAAACCTGATAGGAAATTTATTAGGAGAGAATTAAGAAATTTGTTGAAAAATAGATAGTAATATGCCAACAGGATTTACAGTGCCGATATTAATTTTATTTCTTATAACTGTTACTTATACTATCTTTTTAATTGGTGCTTTAACACACGATAAAAAGTTAGTTAAGTTTGCGATTATTATAATATTTATACTTTTTGTGATTTTATTAATAACACCATTAATAGCTTTATTATGACAAAAAAAGAAGTTAAAGACTATTTACGGACTTACTGCGATATAGACTTAAGAGAAGAATACTGCACATTGGAGAATGTACTAAATCTAATTCCTAACGTTCAAGATGTAGAGCAAAACAAAGCATTCTCCCTTAACGTTCCAATTAATGAGCATTGTTTTGATTCTTTAGCAAAGAGCAATTGGCTATCAGGTGATTTGTCTATATCGAGAGATGATGACGAAAAATGGACGCTGGATTGGGATTGGGATGGAATGGTTGGCGTTTTACCCCAGGGCGAAGACCTTATGACTGCTGCACTTTATATGTGTGAGTTCTGTGTTGTCAATGAAATTAGTTTAAATATTACACACATAAAGGAATTAAACTAAGATTTAAAGATTCTTAAAACAGAAAATTTTTCTGTTTAATGTATATAAATAATGAACAGGGTTAAAACGAAAATGAAATTTGAGAAAAAATCAATTACATATAATATATTCATACAATATATAGATCAACCGTATTCTTGTGTATCTATTATTAGAAAAGATACCGGTGATGTTATGCAATATGCAGGAAGATTACAAAATACAGACAAATTTGTATTTAAAAATCAAACAAGGAACGTTTATAGTGAATACACTATGAAAGAAATAATTGAAAAGTTATATGTTGAAATACCGACATTAGAAATTGGCGATTGGTTTGCTGAATGGCAGCCATCAGGTATGTTTAAACATAAATATGTACAAACAAAAACAGATTGTGATAAATATAATTTCTATCGCAATTGGAGGCAACTTACACAAGCCGAGTGGGAACGATTACTTAAACCGATTTTTTCGTCTTTACCTCAATCAACTGTAAAATTGTCATCAACTCCATTATTTCTAAGTCCTAGTTTTGAAGAATCTATAAAAATAATACAAAAAAGAGTAGAGAACACAGTAAGTGAATCAGTAAAAAAGGCTATTACAAAATACGGAAGAAATATGAAACATTTAGGAAAACATTTTATAAAGTAATAGAGAAATATATAGTGTTTTATATTTACATCCAATATGTTGTTTTATTTAATGAATAATTAAAAAATACGTTAATATTATAATTAAATAATAAAATATGATAGTAGATGCAACGATGTCAATTAATACTGATGAAGTTTTTGATAGTTTAACACTTCAGCAACAAGAAAATATTGTAGAAGATTATTTTGATAGATTAACAGATAAAGCAAAAGAAAATATTGTTGATTGGATTTTAAATAATTATGGTTATTTATTTGATTAAGATAATTTAATTAAAATCATTATAAAATGGAAACATTGTCATATTATAAGCCAGGAACTTGGTTTTATACCCTTAATGATGGTAGAATTGTAACAGTAATAGTTGATTCTATTAGTATTTCAATAAATATGAATAATATACAAAGAATAGTTTATAGTTGTATGTTTAATAAAGATGGAATAGGGGGCATGGTAATTAAAACACATGATAGATTATTTTTAACTAAAGAAGATTTAATCAAATCATTATGAATATTAGAATAGCACATCAAACCATTAGTCTTAATCTATATCCAGTTATTAAATGTGAAGTAGATGTAGAAGGGACTTGTTACGAAGTTACGGAGTGCAAAATATTTAGTACTTCAGAAGAAAGAGATATATTTTTACAAGATAATCCTAACGGACCATATTATTGGTGGCAAAAAATTGATGAAAAATGAAACTAGAAATTATTGAAGGGTGTCTGAACTATAGTTTTACAGTAGATGGAGATAATATATATAATATAGATAAAAAGAAACTCAAACAAATAGCATTAGACATTATAGATAAATTAGATCGTAATGATCTATATAAAGAGTTTACGAACACGATTTATATTATAGGAGAAATGTCTGATCGAGATGAATCATGTATTTCTACTGTTGAATTAAAAGATAAACTTGTAAAATTTGTTTGTAATGATGAATTAGAACAAACATATATTGATTCTAAACCTATTGAAAATTTTAAAACAGATGATATTAAAGATATATGGAAAGAAATAATATTATCTTATTGTTCTAACGAACAAATTTTAGATATATTACAAAATCTAGTTATAGATGTTGGAGAATTTGAAAATTTAGGTTATTGTACAGTATGTGGAGATACAACTTATTCTTATAATATTAAAATTTAAATTATGCATTACGAAATAGAAACTGCATTTGATATTGGTGATAAAGTTTATTATATAGGTAGTGATAATAATATTAAGGAACTTACTATAAATAATATACGCATAAGAAAAATGTCTAGCACTAGTGATTTTGAGATATTTTATAAAATGGGAGTTTATGAAGTGGAAGAACCAGATATGTTTGGTAAATACTTTCATACTAAAAAAGAATTAGTTAAACATATAATAAGTCAATTATGATAACGGAAATACCAATAAATCATGAATTATACCATCATCTTGGACAAAAACGTGTATCTGCCAATATAATTCTAGAATTTCTAATAAAAGTATTAGAAAATCCAGAATTACAAGATGAGTATGTATCTATTATTATGACTGAACATTGGAAAAGAAATCATCATAAATATAAAAATAATTGGGATTAAATGTTAATAAAAAATAATATTGTATATGTTTATGATATTGAAATATTTCCTAATTTGTTTCATTGTACTGTAAAAAATACTGAGACTAAAAAAATTTATTTATTTGAAATTTCTGAAAGAAAAAATCAAGGGTTGGAATTAGTAAAATTTTTTCTAGAAAAAGGTAAATTATTCTGTGGATATAATAATATACATTATGATAATCCTATTATAAATTATCTTATAGATAAATCTCAATATATAGAAACCTCTCAATGGTATGATATTTGTAATGGTTTGTATAAATTAAGTAGTACTATAATAAACGGAGATATTTCTAAGTGGAAACAATGGAAATATGCAAAGAATTTTCCTACATTAGATTTACTTACAATGCTTTATTCTTCTAAACTTAGAGTAGGTTTAAAAGAAATGCAAATTACAATGAAATTCCATAATGTTCAAGAATATGATGGAGATTTTAATAAACCAATATCTATAAACGAAATACAAAAACTTATACATTATAATATTAATGATGTAGAAAGTACTGAAGAACTATTATATAAATGTAAAGAAGACATTAATTTAAGATTAGGTATAGAGAAAGAATATGGTGTAGACGTTTTATCCAAAGACGGAATGTCAATTGGAATGGAAATTATTAAACAGAAATATCTTGAAAAGACCCATAAAAGATGGGAAGACATTAAGGATTTAAGAGATGTTGATGGTTTAATTTCATTGAAAGATGTTATATTTGATAATATTTCATACAAAACAAAACAACTACAAGATATTCTAATTTGGTTAAAAACATTAATTGTAGATCCTGGAAGAAAAGGTTTAGAGAAACATTTTCTTTTAGACGGTTTAGAAGTATCTTTAGGTGTAGGAGGAATACATTCTGTTAATACTCCTTCTACATTTAAAGAGGATGAACAATGGGGTATATCAGATATTGATGTTGCTTCACTTTATCCTTCATTAATATGTAGTTATAATTTATATCCACCTCAATTAGGTAAAGAATTTATAGAAGTATATTCCGGTATTAGAGAAGAAAGATTACAAGCGAAAAGAGAAGGGAATACTGTAAAGAATTTAACATTAAAACTTTCTCTTAATGGATTAAGTGGTAATCTTCAAAATCCTTATAACTTTTGTTATTCTCCTCAAACTGTTATGAAAATTAGAATGAATGGTCAATTAATGCTTTTAATGCTTGCTGAAAGTTTAATTGAAATAGGTTGTAAAATTATTCAATTAAATACAGATGGTATATTTTTAAAATATCCTAAAAGCAAAAGACAAGAATTTGAGGAAGTAATGAAAACTTGGGAATCTAAAACCAAATTAGTTCTCGAGGAAGATAAATATGAAGCGTTTTATCAATATGCAATTAATGACTATTTAGCTATATCTAAAGGTTATTCTGAATCTAAAAATCCTAAATTACTTAAGAAAAAAGGATTATTTATTGATAAAGTTTCTTTAGGTAAAGGTATGCAACCAATGATTATACCTAAAGCTATAAATAATTATTTTGCAAATAATATACCTGTAGAAGATACTGTTTATAACAGTAAAGATATAAATGATTTTATAACTTATCAAAAAGTAAATAAAAAATTTAAAATTGAATACAATGAAGAATTAATAACAAACACAAACAGATATTATGTTTCTAAAAATGCTCCATATTTATATAAATGTGAAGTTGACCAAGATGGTAACAGAAGCAGATATATTACTATGCTTAAAGGACAAGGTGTAATTATAGTTAATAATTTGGATGATATTAAAGATTTTCCAAAAGATATTAATTATAATTATTATATAAAAGAAGCTAAAAAAATAATTAATAAATTTGAATGTGTTCAATTAACTTTATTTGAATAATTGAAATTAATGGAAATAATTAATTTTAAACAACTTACTCCCTGGAATTTAGTTTTAAATGCTGCTAGACAAACAGTAGGTAAATCATGTCTAGATAAAGAGCCTTCTAATTCATGGAAAGCTAGAATATTATTAGCAGAACATTCTCCAATTAGATTATTACAATATATGTGGACCTGGAAAGATATTCCTTATTGGGTAACTAATCATTTAGTACGTCATCACGAGGGATGTGAAAAGTTTGTAGTGTCTCAAAGAGATGATAGAACCAATTCTAATATTTCTAGAAAGGATAAAAAACAGGGAGAATTAATTTCTATGAGTATGACATGTAATGCACAATCTTTAATTAATATTAGTAGAAAAAGATTATGTAATTGTGCATCTCCAGAAACACGGAATGCTTGGAAATTAGTTAAAAATAAAATACAAGAAGTAGACCCAATTCTTGCAGATAAAATGGTTCGAGAATGTGTATATAGAGGATTTTGTCCGGAACTTAAATGTTGTGGATTTATATTATCTGATAAATACGATATAGAAAGAAGAAATTATTTACA
>ERZ1023862.63-NODE-63-length-21129-cov-9.540619_pt1 | contig 21129 bp, 24 predicted proteins | sample MGYA00380388_ERZ1023862 | MGnify/ENA primary metagenome ERZ1023862 (study PRJEB33179, sample SAMN07449007) | human gut metagenome | biome: Human-gut; feature: Human associated habitat; material: Faeces | host: Homo sapiens | place: India: Bhopal | collected... | reverse complement strand
TCAGACCGAAATTCGCTACAAAAGATTTTGGTATTCGGGCATAAATCCACAATCAAGATTTTGGTATCAGGTGCGTCTCATGCAGATTTAATGGAAAAAAGGGAATTACGCAGGCGTTACCCATAGCAGTGAGCAGCTTGCCATCTATAAAAACACAACACTTACAGCGAAGCCAAGAAAAAGCGCGGAAATTCGGATGATTCCCAACGTATTGCGACCCACATAAACGCATAAAGCCGGACTCCCCTACTATGGAAATCCGGCTCTATGCACCATTCTATTGGACACATATACGGCAACAACTATTCATCGTCACCCGACTCATCCGCAAACAGCAGATGTACCCGCCGTTTATCGCTCAATTCTATCAGAAGCCGCTTGTGCTCATCATCCAATTTGCCGGCCTTCATCTGTTTCTTGTTATACTTCCACCAGTTCAGAAGGCCGCGCTTGTCCGCCTTCTTCTTGTTGGGCAGTTGTCCATGCTCCTCGACATAAGCCAATAGCTCCTTGTAGCTTTCCTGCCAATTGGCCTCACGCTTTGTCATATTCTCCATAATCTCTGCTTTAACACAGCAAAAGTAACAAGTTCCATCGACACCGCCAAATATACTGGCCACCTATTATATATGTAGCACGAATTATCTGCAACCGCTCATCACTACAACTCAATTATTTCTTTAGCGCTTCGAGAGCAGCTGCCGCATCCTCTTTGGCAATCTGCATACAACGAGCCACATACTCAGCACTTATCAATTGCATGGCTCCAGAACGATGCTCCATTTCTACAAAATCGCTTACCCGTTTTACCAATTCTTCCATAATATCCTCCTGCCTATTTCAATTCCCTATTATCGTCGCCGGTTTCATCAGATGACTTTTGATTTGGGCCAAAAAGGTGGAAATCACGCTATCAGTATATACTATACGATGTTTCCAGAGATTTCCCTTCCACAACTTATACCGTGCAATGATATACCCCACCCCAGCTGGTCCTTCTTCCTTGTTACGCGACGAGAAGCAGTCTTCCAGCACGCGTTCTATCAGTTCAGCTTCTTCTGTTCCGAAGTTAGAGTATACCGCTGGGATATGAAAAACATCAAGCGCGAACCCCAGATAGCTATGAGCTATATGAGCCATGCACAATACGAATTTCGCCATGCCCATAGCCACACATATCTTCCAAAACTCGTCCCAATCTATATCATCCTTCCGCAGCCTTGCCAGCAGCACCCAGTCACACAACATCCTAAGCGTCATCCCCTCTGCCGCGAAATGACAAGCCGAATGACGAGCCACAAAAAGCATATTCAGCAGAGGTGAGGGCAATATGATTCTGGCACCGTTATCCAGCATATATGTCTCATACCCGGATGCAGCCAATCGCTTGAACAGCCGTTCTATCCATCTGCTCGAACGATGCGAATGTACGTTTACAAAATCATAATGATTCTCAACCATTACTCCCCTATAGGTGAACACCGAATGATGATGGTGCCCATTGTCCACCTCGATACCCAACCGCTCATACAGCAGCTTGTCAGCCATCTTCCACACCTTATTGCCATCACCCATCAGATAGATGTCTATATCACCGACAGGTCTATGATTAGGTACAGGCCAATACTTAGACAACCCATACCCCTTGAGCAACATCATGTTTATGCCATTCTGCTGGTAGAACGCAGCCAACTCTCCTATCACCTTCTCATAAGCAGCATACTGCCGCTCCATGTTCATCACCATTCCTACCCACTGCATTTTACACAGCCTGTCACTGGCCGCAAACGGCGATGGAGACACATCCTTTACCCCGTCCAGCACAATAGCAGGAACGCCCTGCAGAACAGCCAGGTCCAGCAGAGCGTTCCATTCTATTCTTTCCGCAAGACCACAGACTCCACCATTGCCTAACCCCATTCGGACAAGGCGCAGCAAGAGTCTTTCTTCGGCAGTAATCATCGGTTCCTATTCTTTATAAAGCTACGTCTTGGCTTCCTTCCATGCAGACGCCTATATATATAATAAGGTATATAGTTCTGCCTTGATTCGTAAGGGCGGCGGGGCTGATGCGCCCCATCCCCAAAACGTAGCTGCGCAGACTATAATCCCTTTACGATCTCCACGAAGTTACTGATTACATACTCCACATCCTCATCATTCATTTTGGTATTCAGTGGCAGCGTAATCTCGTTCTCAAACGCATGGAAAGCATTGGGGAAATCCTTGATGTCAAACCCCAACTTCTTATAGGCCGTCATCATAGGCAGAGGCTTATAGTGTACATTGGTTGCAATGCCCCGCTCTGCCATCTTTTCTATTACCAGGTTTGCTTCCTCACGCGTCTTGCCGAGCAGACGCACCAGATACAGATGGCCAGACGATGTATAGTCCTCAGTATAATGCTTCAGCACAGCCACATCAAGTCCCGCAAAAGCCTCATCATAACGGGCTATCATCTGGCGGCGACGCGCCAGCATACCCTCATAGCGGTCCATCTGAACCAGTCCGATAGCAGCTACCACATCAGTCATATTACACTTATACCATGTACCGATGATATCATACTCCCAAGCGCCGAGCTTGGTCTTTGCCAGCGCATCCTTGTTCTGACCATGCAGACTCAACAGCTGCGCCTTGCGGTAAAGGTTCTCATTCCAGGTCTCGCCCGCTATCTCTGGCACACCGCTGAAGGTATTGTCCTCATTCTTGTCCAAATCTTTCACCACCAGCTCATTGCCAAAAGACAGATTCCACGACAATGCACCACCCTCAGCAGTAGTCAGGTTCTTTACGGCATGGAACGAGAACGATGAGAAGTCTGCTATCGAGCCCACCATCTTTCCCTTGCGCGAAGCACCAAAGGCATGAGCTGCATCGCAACAGATGGCAACACGACCTATCATCTTCTGCAAGTCAGTCTTAGGAGTGAAGAGGTACTTCTTGCGCTCCACGATCTCGAACAGACGGTCGTAGTCACAGGGAATACCGGCCAAATCAACAGGGATAATGGCCTTGGTATTAGGAGTCACGGCCTTCTCCACAGCGTCATAATCCATCTCGAGGCAATCCTTCTGCACATCAACGAAGACGAGCGTAGCCCCAACATGTTCCACCACCGAAGCACTTGCCGTATAAGTATAGGCAGGCACAATCACCTCATCACCTTCGCCTACGCCCAACAGCCTCAGAGCCATTTCGGCACAAGCCGTCTGCGAGTTCAGGCATACAGCCTTGTTCACACCCACAAATTCGGCCACTTCCTTTTCCAACTTCTTTGTGCGCGGTCCGGTTGTTATCCAACCAGACAAAATGGCATCACGCACTTCTGCCGCCTCAGCCTCCGTCATATCCGGCGGAGAGAAAGGCACATTACGCAATTTCATTGTCATAATATGATTATAAATATCTAATTGTTCAAATTATTTGTTTGGATAATTTCGATTATCGTCGATTTATTTGTTTGGATAATTTCATTTTTCGGTGATTTATTTGTTTGGATAATTTCGATTTTTGATGATTTATTTGTTTGGATAATTTCATTTTGTTATCTTTGCAACTGAAATACAACTATTAACGAGTCACCATGTACTACAAGAGAATTATAGATAAACATCTATCAGAATGGGCTTCACGCGATACACGTAAACCCATTCTACTTCGAGGTGCACGACAGGTAGGCAAATCTTCCGCTGTGCGTCATTTAGGCAAACAATTCAAAAACTATTTAGAAATAAACTTTGAGATGGAGCCTCAATATAAAGCTATCTTCATGCCAGACCTAAATGTCAATCGCATCGTTATGCAGATTTCTGCAATATCAGGCTCAAGGATAGAAGAAGGCGAGACACTTCTCTTTATGGATGAGATTCAAGAGTGTCCAGAGGCCATCATGTCATTACGTTTCTTCAAAGAGAACATGCCTGGGCTTCATGTTATTGCTGCAGGTTCACTATTAGAGTTCGCCCTTGCAGAATTACCAACATTTGGCGTAGGTAGAATACATTCCATGTTTATGTATCCAATGACCTTTGATGAATTTCTTCTTGCCAACAAAGAAGATATATTACTCGAAGCTCGTAATGCAGCATCTTCACAATCACCTCTTCCTGAGCCATTGCACGAAAAGTTAGTCAGTCTACTTCGCACATATATGCTTGTAGGAGGTATGCCTGAGTGTGTTGCCAAATGGGTTGAGACCCACGATTACCTGCTTTGTCAGGAAGTTCAAAATGATATACTTGTAAGCTATGAGGACGATTTTCCTAAATACAAGAAAAAGGCTGATGTCAATTTACTTCGCCATATATTGCGTAGTGCCGCCGTACAAGCCACAAAAAAATTTGTCTATACCAAAGTAGGCGACTATAAAACAGCAGAAGTCAAGAGTGCGCTCAACCTGCTCATCCTTGCAGGATTACTGATTCCTGTAACTCACACCAGTGCCAATGGATTTCCTTTGGGTAGCGAAGCAGACAATTCATATCGCAAGATTCTATTCTTTGACTGTGGACTTATGCTACGGCTTTTGGGCATCACTATAGGAGACACTACCATGCTTACCACCCAAATACTTACAGCCACAGCAGCCGACCTTGTCAACAAAGGTACTATGGCTGAACTTGTAGCCGGTTTGGAGATGCTCCACTATATGACTCCCAACTTGCGTCATGAGTTGTATTACTGGGTTCGTTTGTCAAAGAATTCATTAGCAGAAATCGACTATCTCCTTCCATCTCATCTTAATATTCTTCCCATTGAGGTCAAAGCAGGAAACCAAGGTGGAATGAAAAGTCTGTGGGCTTTTATGCGTGAGAAGCATATCACCGAGGCCATCCGTTGCTCATTAGAGAATTTCGGAGAGTTTTGTTATACTGACAAAGAAGATAAAGATACCATTCGTCATGTCAACGTATTCCCTCTATATGCTGTTTCGCAGATAATTAAATCTACAACATCTAAAACTATGTAAACTATTCCACATAGATTTATGCCTCTTACGTTTTCTCGTCATGAGCACGACAACCTTGCTTCGCTCATGACGAGAAAATGTTTTAGATTTTTACTTTGCTTTTATACCGCAAACTTCTTTGATTACATCCACATACTTCTGCGTTCCCACCTCTCGCGTCAGGTTGTCCAAAACAAACTTTCGGCCGTTATGTCCATATTCCTTGCAGAGTTCACGATGGTTATACAGCGTCAGAATACTCTCCTTAAACGCGTCTTTGTCGCCTGCTTTGGTGAATATTCCACAGTGGTTGTTCTCTATGATGGTCTTCAATTCGTTCTCGTCAAAATTAGCAAGCACAGGCCTGCTCGCGCTCATAATGCTCCACGTTTTCGAGGGCACACTGTTCGCCCCCACTCCAGGTTTAGAGATTACCAACGAGGCATCACCGAGCGAGAAAACATGACTGATATCCTCATAAGGCTGGAATGGCAACAGATGCACGTTGCCCAATTGATGCTCAGCCACTTTACGTCTTACCTCATCCATATATGCGCCATTGCCTACCAGTACAAAGTGAATATCCTCATACTCTTTCTGCAACTCCTTGGCCACATCCAGCAGCATATCCATATTCTGAGTCAGCCCAATATTGCCATTGTAAGTGATATAAAACTTGCTGCGATCCAGTCCATAAACATCAAACAGCTTATTCTCTTCACGCGGCACATCCACCACCTTGTTTTGGTCCACCCAGTTATAGACTACTACTATCTTGTCCTCAGACACGCCCTTGGCCATAATATTCTTCTTGAAGTCTTCCGAGATAACAATTATCTTATCTGCATATCGATAAGTAATTTTCTCTACAATTCTTCCTATTTTCCATATTAGACTGCCTTCATGGGTCAATCCCGTTCCTACCAGTGAATCAGGGAAAATATCTTGAACATTATATATAGTAGGTTTCCGTTTCAACCATTTTATCAAAGGCATTTTAAGCCCCTGAATAGGCGGGGTACTGTCAACGAAAGCCACATCATACTTCTTCCACATACAATAGTGCAACAGAATGAACTCGCCCAAGAAATAGCGCAACGCACGCAGCATCGGATTTTTTCCCTCTCCATAAAGATGAAATCTATGGATTCTCAGTTTACCATCCATTTGCCGCTCTTCCCTCTCCCACACAGAGCCATCAGGCACATTGCGTGTAGGTGAAGGAGTATACAAGTCTACCTCTATTCCTTTATCTGCGCATGCATGTACTATATTATCGGTAATATATAGGCTGGCCGCCGTCTCTGGCAGGTAATAAGAACAAGGAAATATTGCTTTCATCATTATACTGTTTCAAATTTTACGACACTTATTATCTTATCAGCCAGGGCGATAGCCTTCTGTGGCGAGTCTTCCGTCACAATCACATGTCCCGAACGGCTGAGACTGCTGGTTACCTCCGGTATCTCATCCCCTGCTTTATGATAGATTTCCCATAGATAGACATGAGCATCATTCAATATCTCGGTATTCGATATATTCACCAGTTTTCCTGGCTTTGGACAGAAGTAACGGATACATACTCCCTTGGGCTCTTCCTTTATGCCCAAATCAGGTTCCGTTCCCAATGCCACATCTATAGCAGCAGCCACCATATCTATTCCCGTACTCAGATGGGTCAGTTCCGTAGAGATAAAATCACCGCCCAGTCTGGCGCCAATCTCCATCAGATATGCCTTGCCATCCATCAGTTTTGCTTCTGCATGACATGCACAGTTATTTACCCCCAAAGCCTTCACGCCTGCCACAGCTGCTGCTTTTAGAGTTTCCACCTCTTCCGCCGAAAAGCACGATGGCTGGTTATGCCCCAACTCCACAAAATGCGGAGCACCTGTCGTCTTCTTGTCTGTAACAGTGAGCACATTCACCCTGCCGTTCCATACAATAATCTCTATCGAGAACTCAGGACCTTCAATAAACTGCTCCAGCAGAACAGACTTGTCACGGCTCTCATTCAGGGCAATATCATACAACCTGCAAAATTCCTCTTTGCTTGTATTCTCTTCATCCCGTCCTGACTTAATTACCATTGCGATGCCTCTCGAACCAGAGTTCCTGCTCGGCTTCAAAATTCCATCACCGTCAAGTTTTTGGAACTGCGTCCACGCATCTTCCACACTCTTCGTCAGAATGCTCTTCGGCGAAGGCGCACCGCCCCGCTCAAAAGCCTCACGCATCAGGTGTTTATTTGTGGCACGGATAGCTTGCTCACGAGTAATGCCCGACAGCCCCAATTCGTCATTGAGTCTGCCCATCACGTTCATTGCCACTTCCGAGCAAGGATGTATCACTCCGTCTATCCGTTCCTCGCGGGCCACCTTCAAGACATCCTCTTCAGAGGTGATATTCACCACGATACCTTTATCGGCATACTTCAGCCCCTCTGCATTCTGATTGCCATCTGCAGCTATGACATATATGCCCATGTCTTTGGCTTTTTTTATCACCGGCACTTGTAAGATGCCAGCTGCCAATACCAATAATCTTTTTTGTTGCATATATCTACGCTCTATATATTCTTTACCACATCGCAGATAATATCTGCAATGTCTTCGATGTCATCCCAACTGTATCTCTGGTCAATAGGAACCGACAACATTTTATCGTTCATTTCCTTCGATACATGGCATATGCTCATGGCTTCATCGCACAATGGCCACAACCACTGCGTATAAACACCTCTCTTAGCCATAGCACTCTGTACTTCATCACGCTTCTCCACCAAAATAGGCAATGAGAATGGTGAACTGCCTTCCTTTTCAAACGACCTCTCCAATCCAGGCACCATTCTAAACTTTAAAGAACCGTTTGCACCTTTCTGAACCGCCATCTCATGAAGCCTGCTCCAAAGATGGCGCATATTCTCCCTTCTCGCAAATGCAATCTCTTCGCCATTTACCATGGCAAGCATCTTCTTTGCATACTCCGAGATAGGATGAACAGCCGAGAAATCATCAATCAGTCCCTCGCACTCACGTATTTTAGCAAGGAACGTCTGCTTCATCTCTTGATCTTTGCTCCAAGTGTAGCGTTTTTTTTCCGACTGTGCAACAAATCGCTTATCGGCAAAGTCAGCCAACTCCCTCTGAATATACTCCTTCTTCATTGGCTTCTTGCTCAGTATCACAGCACCATCGCACACGCCAATCGACTTACGTATGCTCGACACATAGTAATCCACCTGCTCATTAAAGATATTTTTCAGGCAAAACGTACAATGGCTAAAATCCTCAATCACCTGTATCGTCTCATCAAAAGCCTTCACCAACGATACAGCCTCTTTAGTACTTGCTGAACCATAGTAGTTCATCGTCAATACAGCCTGAGGTTTATATGCTTTCAATAGTCCCTCGAGATATGTCAAATTCACCGTCAGGTCTTCATTCAGTCGGTAATAAACCACTTTATAACCCAACTTCTCAAAAGGTGTACTCATTGACCAGCAGCAGTAGGCAGGAAAGAGAATAATCTTATCTTTGCTATCACAAGCATTGATTCCTGCGAACATCAAAGCTTCACGACCACAACGCAGATACATCACCTCACGTCCATAATCGTTGAAACTCTCAAAATATCCATCTGGCAATACTATCGCAGGATGTTCACTACCATATTCTCGCATAATCCTATTCTCTCGTTACATTTACATTCTCACGAAACAAAACAGTCTTGATTGTTTTGAAGATAATCTTCACGTCCAGCGCAAAACTGATATTTTTTGCGTAATACACATCGTTATCTATCTTCTCTTGTGCATCGGCACTGTTGCGATAATAAGCCTGATTGTAGCCAGTGATACCAGGACGTACATTCAAGAACACACGCTCCTCCTCCTTATACTTATCCAACCAATCCAGGGGATCAGGACGAGGGCCGATCCAACTCATATCACCTTTCAGCACGTTCAGTATCTGAGGAATCTCATCCAGACTCGTCTTGCGTAAAAATCTACCAAGTTTCGTCACACGAGGATCATCATCACCATTATAGGTCGAGCCATCCTTCAGACGAATGTCTGGCGCATTCACCTTCATCGAGCGAAACTTATGCATCGGGAACGGCTTTCCATATCTCCCCAATCGCATACCCGAATATAACATTGGACCTCTATCCATAAAGAAATAGAATGGAGCCAACACAATGTAGATAACACAGAAAAAAGGAAGCGCACATAACGCAATCAAGAAGTCAAAAACTCTTTTAAAAAAAATCAAGTACATATTATTTAGATTTAGAAGATATTATCACTTATTATTTTTCTTCTTCAAAATATAATTTGTAATATTTCATTCCTTTAACATCGTCATATCCATGTTCTATTAAATCATTATTTCCATGGATATTGATATCAAAATTGTTATCTAATTTAATGTAGTTATCGTATTAATTACACGACGATTAACAGCTTCTGGTTTACCGTTAAATAACTGTTTAATACTAACATCATGTGTCGTTTCATAGTCTTCCATGAAATTGAGGAAACGATTAACTAAAGATTTAGAAACAAAAGCATTTTCTGCCAACTCATTTACATCAACATGTTCTTGCTTCACTCCCTCTGCGACACGGTTCATCATTGCAGCCTTATCAGCTTTGACGATATCGTCTGGCAATTGAGAAATAAATTGTTTGCATAAGGTCACTGTATTATGAGTTTGTGTATAATCATCATTTTTTCTTTTTACCTGCAAGAAATCGTTTATCCAATACTTTGCTTCTCCGTTGTTTGTATTATCAACAACAAGAACATCATAGCCTTCATTCTTATTAGTATTGAAAACTAAACATCCTTTGTCCAACTTTTTTATATTTACACCCATCTGGCTCTCTTATTAAAATACTTATTGTTTCATTCTTTTTATAAACTCCTCCACATCATCAACAGTAATATTTTCTTTCTGGAAAAAGTCTATATTTTCTTTCAAAATATTCGCATTATAATTCCACCATTTCAAATCTAAGAGTTTTTCTATAACCTCAGGTGAGAAACGATAGCGGATTATTCTTGCTGGCACACCACCAACAATGGCATATGGTGGAACATCTTTCACAACCACAGCACCAGCACCTAACACTGCGCCATCACCGATATGAACACCACCATTAATTAATACATGAGAACCTACCCATACATCATTACCTATATAAACACGTTCATCAGTTGATTTATGCTCAAAGATATTCTTGTCAATCCAACATTCTTGAAGAGCATTTATCTTTTGAGTAAAGATGGGAGACGTAGACATATATTGTAAAGAGTGTCCGCTCATTCCTATACGACAATGATCTGCGATAGAACAGAACTTGCCTATCTCTGCATTTTCTATATCAGTATTGGCAGCAATGTAGCTATAAGCTTCAATCTTTGCATTCTTAGCTTTTACACCTCGATAAATATTAACAGTTTTGTTAATATCTGCATTAGTTGAAATAATGGAAAAAACAGATATGTGGGGATTAAATATATTCTTTATCATCCCCTTTAAATAATGAGCTATAGGAAACATATCACTTCAAGTTTTTCTTTAAAACACCTATTTGGAAATAAGGATTCCATTCATCGTCTATTTCCTTAATACAAGCATTACGCACAACGCCACGTTTTTTACCGTTGGTTTCAAACCATTTGTCTATCTGAGCTGCAAGGTCCTCTACATTGTCACGTTTGAAAAAAGTTCCTGTTATACCCTCCTTGATAGCCTCAAACTCTGGCATTTGATAAGAAAAATCATTGTGAGTGATACATGGAGTTCCGAATACCATTGAGTGCATCGCTGTGAGTCCTATATTACCTGGAGCCACACATAAATCAGCGCTATAAATGAGAGAGCTCAATTCTTTCTCGTCATAACAAGGGCCATAAAACCATACTTGTTTCTCAAGTCCAAGACTCTTTGTTAAAGTCTTAAGTTCTTCTGTTTTCTCACCACCACCGATAAATGTCAAATTATATTCTATACCCCTACCACGGCAAATAACCATTGCTTTCAATATCTGATCAAGTTTCTTTACTGCAGTCAGTCTACCAACAAAGAAAAGATTCTTGTTGTTATTGCCAAAATGCTCTTTATAAACGGCTGTCTCTGAAAGTTGTTTTCTCACTTCAATCTGCTTATCATAAGCTAAAGAATTGTGAATAGTAAACAACTTACTACTATCAAAGCCTTCCTTAATCATCAAATTGCGAGCATAATTTCCATAGGTAAAAATTCCACCATTAGGCAACTTAAACTCCAATTTCTTTATAAAAGACTCTAAAAATGTTTCTTTTCCATACCAACCATGTGTCCAAAAATACACTTTTTTTTTCGGCTTAAGCAATCTTGCAAGTACACAAAACATCCAAGTACTCAATGCACGAGTTTCACCCAGAAGAATATAATGGTCATAATCTTTAAACAATTGTCCTATTACTCCTGGTTGCCAATACCATCCACCAAAAAGACGTTTGGTATGAGTCTCCGTTACTTTTCCATGAAGAAGAGTATAGTCCATCTTCTTAACATCACCCATGACATCTCCAAACACCCAATCACAATTAAATGTTTTATCTATTAATGTAAAAATGTTTGTGCGGTAATGTTGTGCAAAATTATATAGTATACAAAGTTTCATTTCTTTTTATTTTGATTTTAAGTATAATGTAAGTATTCGGTACCCCCTCATATTGCCGATACGCATATGAGTTTTAGCCCTCCACCAGTTAATGCCTGAGGAGGTTATACCTTAATTTGACTAAATTCTAAATTCATTTTTTGTTCATCATCTTCCCAAAATTCAGGAAGAAGAGTATAAAGCTTATTCTTTGGCGTTGTCTTTATGTTTTTCAACACATGACAGAGCCAACGCCCAGGATTTTTATTCCGCACCTTACAAGCTCCAAACAATGAGTACATCATCGCTGCTCGCTTGCAAGTATTCAAGTCACGACAGAACAAATAAGAATTTTTGCCCATCACCATGCCATGAATCAATCTCTCTGTATCCGTATCAAAACGGCATTTCTGAAATGTACAGGTTACGAGTAATTTGGCATATTTCTCTACAAAAGACGCACTTTTCCCGATTTTTTGCTGTTCAAACATATCGTTTTTCTTATTGTTTACCACTACTGTCCGGATAAAATCCAGGACATATAGCCTAAGTCGTTGAAAATTAATTGAATATATCGTTCTTTGAATTTTTGGATTAAATTTTGTACTTTTACAGATGGGCCCAAATGGCTCTGATTTGCTGTGATGCGTACAAAAAAGACCATATTTTATCAGATTATGTCTCTGGTTTCTCGTTATGACTTCCAGAAATGTGTTGACCGTTACAAGGGTGACTGGCATGCCAAAACACTTACTTATATAGATCAGTTCAAGATTATGAGTTTTGCTCAATTCACAGACCGTTCAAGTCTCAGAGATATTGAGATGACTCTTGAATTCTGCGGAAAAGGTCTTTATCATGCAGGTCTTTGTACAGTTCCTAAATCTACATTGGCAGAAGCCAATGAGAAGAGGAATTGGATGATTTACAGAGACTTTTCTCAGATTCTCATCAAGTGGGCTAAGGAGTTATATCGTGATGACTACTTTCGCCTTGGTTTGAATGAGATGGTCTATGCTCTTGACAGTACTTCGATAAGAATATGTCTTGAACTATCTCCTTGGGCAGAGTTTCATCATGGCGAAGGATGCGTGAAAATGCACACTCTTATCGACCTCAGAGGAAGTATTCCTTCTTATATTGTCATGACCAATGGTCTTGTACATGATTCGAAGGTTATGCCTATGATACCAGTTGAAGAACAAGCCTTTTACCTTATGGATAAAGGTTATATCTTTTTCAAGCAGCTTTATGAGTGCTTTCATCTCAAGCATGCATACTTGGTTACCAGAGCAAAAGACAACATGTTGTACAATGTCATTGAGGAATATGAAGTAGACAAATCAACTGGGTTGATAAGTGACCAGCTTATACGCCTGACAGTTTTAAAACCTTCTGTACAATATCCTGAACCAATCCGTATGGTGGTATACGAGGATTATACTACAGGCAATGTGTATAGATTTCTCACAAATAACTTAACCATTGATTCTCTGACTGTTGCAGAACTTTACAGAGAAAGATGGAGCGTCGAATTATTCTTTTGCTGGATTAAACAACATCTACATATCAAAAAGTTTTATGGCACTACAGAGAATGCCGTTTATCTTCAGTTGTGGATAGCTGTTTGTGATTATCTGCTACTCATCATAGCGAAGAAGCACTTCTATATTCCCCAGTCACTTCATACTATATCCAAGTCTATTGGTCCGCTTCTGTTTAAGCAAGATGATATCCATTCCATATTCAAAGTAACTAAAGAATTAAGTATTAATAGTCCAAAGTTTCAATATATAGAGGGTTACCTCTTCTGAGATTTTATCCGGACACTAGTGATATGTAATATCCAAGATGACAAACAGAATGCTCCTAAATCGTCTATTATCACATCATATTTTTTTGTACTTGATAGTATCTGGGGCTGATAATACCATTTTGTTTTACCAATTTTTATATTTGGTAATTCTTTCACGTTTTTAAAGAAGAATTATCCAACCTCTTCACTGTCGAATTATCATTTCCGAATATAAACCTACAATCAAAAGAAGAATCTATTAACTGATATATTCGTTTTCTATAGTGTGAGGCAGTAATAGATAGTAAACAGAGTTTCATTTTTTTATTATTTAATAAAGTTTTCCTATATATGTTTTTATATTATTCCGGTTTTTATTTGAAAGCATTATACCCCATATCATCCACAAAGGAAAACACTTAACTCCTGGACCAAATGGAGGTTGTGCTTCAAATAAACTATCTAATAGATAAGTTACCATCAATAGATAAGCACACAAATCTAGCATATTTGTCTTATCAAGTAAACAATAACATTCCTTTATTCTTCTTCCAAGAAAAACAAAGACAATTATTGCTCCCAAAATGCCATATTGAGTCAATATAATAACAGGAAAACAATCAAAATACTTATTGCCTATTCCAATCAGAGGACTGGAAATAAACATATCTATACATTCGCCCATCTGTTCAACTCGTCCTGACGATAAGGAATTTATGTCACTTGAGTCTCTATTTGCAAACAATATTCCTTCAACAACAGTTCTGTATAAAGATGGATTAATTAATATAAAGAGAATTATTACTAAAATACCACCAAAGAATATATATCTAACTTTTTTATTTTTGTAGGCAAAAGTAAAGTAGCTAATAACAAAAAAGAAGCCAAGTATTGTAGCTCTTGATTTTAAAATAAATATAATATACAGTAATATTGCGATAAGACTATACTTTATTATTTTTTGTATAGTATTAAATGGTTTGTAGAGTGTAAATAAAATAACACAAGCAGAAAGGAATATCTGAGCTGCCGAGTTCTTATCATCATATGCATAAATAGTGGAGAACATGTCTGCACCCATAAGAAACTTAATATATACTGCAATACCATATGCAAAACTTGCTGCGAACAAGGACCATGCTAACTTGTTTAAAGATTTTTCAACATTTTGAACATTCATACCATAAGCATAGGATATGGCTAATATGAATATAGATATAAATATATTGTTTATATCAGCACCAATATAAATGGCACCTGTAACAGCTTCGCAACATGCACAATAAAAAACAAACACAATCAAGAACATATAATATGGAACAATCTTTTTGTTTAATAAATGCTTTGCTCTTGACAAGATAAAGAAAGAGAATGGTAAAAGCCAAGAAAGTTTTAAAATACCACTACCTCCCATATCCAATGCTATAAAAACCTGAGACATAATACAGCATACTACTGCAAAATAAAAACTTGCATTTTTCATCTTTTTCTATTATATTTATAGATAATCCACATGATTAAAAAGAAACCTAATGAAACAACAACTGAACACCAAGCATAGCTAATAGCTCCATTATTTGTTGCATGAATAGCAAGTATATAATACACAATACTTACAAAAACGAAATCTCGAAAAAATCGTAATGTAAATAACAACCATGTTTTGCCTTGGGCCATTAGTTCTGACTTAAAAACTGAAGTACAACTTTCAAGAATGGTTGTAAATACCATTACACGCATCAGTTCTGGAAGACCAACAAATGAACTTCCATAAAAACTAGCAATAAAATTAGCAAAAACATACACTCCAACAAATGGTATCATAGTTGTTGCAAAGTTTATCAATAGCATTCTATTGACCATCTTGTCATGTTGTATCTCGTCGTTAACAGAACCAGATAAATAAGATAATACAACATTACTGAGCAGTGAAGGTATCATTAAAACAATTGAGTTCCATTGAGCTCCAGCAGAATAAAGGCCTAGTTCTCCAACAGACGCATATTTTGTTAGTAGCATTACTGCAGTCCAATGACAAACGGTAAATGAACTTTCTTGCAATGCTACTGGAAATGAAAAAAGAATCAATTCTTTCTTAAACCCTTTATTCTTTTGCTCTGTCAAACTTTTAGTCATTTTTCTAATGGTACAATAATTCAACAAAGCATTGAAAGCTTGTGAAGAGAGCAATGCAAGCAAAGAACCTTTAAGTCCACCAAAGAAGGTAAGAGGAACACACAAGACCAACATAAAAATTCCTGAAAGAAAAGAGTTTCTTGCAGATATTTTGAAATCTTTTAATCCTGCTAAAATACCTATTTGTGTAGTTGTAATTGCTTTAAAAACAACAACAACGGCTAATGCTTGGAAAGCTATCTTTAATCCAGGTTCATTTACATAATTTGCTAAAGGCGCTGAAAATACTATCAATGTTAAAGCGATAAGAATACTAAAAGAAAATGTTATCACTAATGAATCTTTGACAATACATCTAACATAATCCTTTTTATCGTTCATATATTGTGCAATGTATTTTGTGGAAGTAAAGCCAAGACCAAAAGTAGCAAAAGAGGCTATGTAAAACATTGTTGTCTTTACAACGCCATATTCTCCATATAAGTCTTTTCCAAGAAATCTGGCTATTAAAATACCAGCTAACAGCATAAGTGCATTACCTATTCCATTACCAAATACAGCCCAAAATGAGTCTCTGAAAAGTTTGCTATTAAGTAACGTTACTCTTATTTTATTAATACTCTTCATATCACTAGTATCCACGAAAATAGTTTAACAGTTTAAGAACTGACAAATCAATAGTTAACTTTCAAAATTGAGTAATAATTGTGTCCATTGCTGGTTTTATGTATTCTTCTCTTTTTTGTTCAGCAAGCAATTCTGACAATGGTATTTTGGATAATAATGGAGTACTTAGAAATCTCAACACATCATTTGTTTGCCCCGTCAATTTCATATTTTCTTCTGAGATACATGAGTTCATTGATTATACAATGTTCTACAAGTATACATACGGGAGATGTAGAACTGGTTTTCGGTAGCTCCTGCTGACGAATTTCCTTCTTCGACATTTTTTGACCGAGAAAGAAAGTCCATCCTCCTTCACTTCAACTGTTTTATTGCATATACCCTTGTACCATTTGCAGAAAATATTGTAGGGTACTTTGTTACGTGAGCAGAACTGCTCAATGGAGATGCCTTTCGGCATTGCCTCCGTCTGGTACTGGAAATAAAATCTTTCCAAATCTTCACTGCTGTACATAATTTGATGTTTTAAATTCAGCAGCGAAGTTACTTCTTTCCAATTTAAGCCCTAATTTGAGTGCTTACATACAATCTCATATTGCCGATACGCATATGAGTTTTAGCTCTCCACCAGCTAATGCCAGTGGAAGTTATACCATAATTTGACTAAATTCTAAATTCATTGACACATCGCAAGTTTTTATAGAAAACATTCAGCTTCTTTAAAATCATCCGTTGTCTTATTATTCATAAAAGTAATCGCCAGCAGTTGCCTTCGTTGCAACTCTTAAATCGGAATCATCAAGAGCTTTTCTAATCAGAGCCTTATTATAGGGTACATGAAGTACAGGTATCTTATACTTGTTGTCTCTGAAAATAGGTAACTTATCCCATAAGTTTTTTACTTTTGTTGTAAAACCAGATGGTGTATGAATATCTGCCTTTGTACAGAGTTCGGGATATACAACTATTATTGGCAAGCCTTTGGTGTTGATAGCATAGTCTATTTCCTCTCTTAAGGCTCTGCTATATTTCGTTTCTGAACTCAAAAACAAAACAACATTTGCTGAAACGTTTAATCTCTCATGAAGTCTTGGTTTTAATGTTTGCTCCCAATCGCTTCCGTCACGAACGGAATATGTTTTGTTATGTGAGTCAATAAATGGGAAAGAAAAGTCTGCCGCCTTCCATGCTTTCAATAAATTGTAATAACAAAAATCCTTTGCAGCATTTACACCTAAATTGTATTGATTAAAAGGCTCTGCTACATAAAATGCGCAATAATTTCCAAACCGATTAGCCATAGTTTTATAAATTATTAATTGATATTTTATCTTTATCTCCTTTCCATATCACGATATGAATATCTGCGGAAATTTTTTCACGATTGATTTTAAAAGCTTGAATTAGATATTTCAGAATATCTTTTTGAGAAATATCAGTTCTTGCTAAATTTGAACCAATCAACGGCATTATTATAGGATAACCTTGTGAACGAGTATTGCAATATTCTATTAGTTTTTGAATTGCGAGGACAAATTCATCCTTGGACGCACTTGCCATAAAATGCGAATCAAACTTGGTTAGTCCTAAAAAGAAATATATAATTGTATTGTCTCCTTGTATCTCTGCTATAGTTCCTACATCATATCGAAAAGTATTGCCTTTGGATTTATCCGTTCGAGCCAAATCAACATAATGTTCACCACGAAGTGTCTCTTGGATTTTCTCATTCAAGGTGTCGGGCGTGTATAGTCCTTTTGTATACATCTCATTCATGATCTTTCCATGTTGAGATTTATCAGAAACAAGGTCATTGTCAACTATCGTGTCAAAACACCTGTTGGCAGAAACGACTATATTTCTTCTTCCTTCATAATTAGGACTAACAATAGAAGAGGAATACATATCTCCATATTGCACATAGACTTTATGACCCGAATTTGATGTTAACACAACCTTCTTAGTTTGGGATAAAGCAAACCATGTCACAACAACACAACAGATTATTGAAATCCCCAACAATACTCCAATGGACAAGAGAAACTTATACCAAAAACCCCAATCGTTTGGCAAACAATCACTAAAAGAGAACCACACAGATAGAAAACCACAGATAGTATAAATGCATCCAACCAACTGGCAGGAACTCCTTGTGATAAAAGCCCTATCAAGCCAAAACCTTGAAAGGAAATTCTTTATTTTAAGCATACATTAGCAATTTGAAAATACGGCAAACTTCTATAATGCTTGCGTCTTACATCTTAGATGTAAGAAATCATCATATTTCAGAAAAGAAAAATTATCCAGTTCGGGAATCTCATGTTCGACTTTTAAGTCTTTCGATTCAGTCACTGCCTTACAGAAAAATTTTAAATTATCTTCCTTGGGTGCCAAAGTCTTCATATATTCAATCTCTTCATACAACCAGGGGGAGAACGTCTTTTTCTTGCCAAGACAAGCTAAGTTTAACGACTCTGAACTTTCTATGAATATGCAGTAAGAAGACTCGTTGATAAGTTCCAACAAAGACATTGACAATAAAGCATGCACGTGAGATGTCGTAAAATTTCTTTTTGTGTAATCGTATGTATTCTTACGATAGTTCTTGCAATACTTATTGTCTATTTCCTTCAAAAGTTCATCGGCACTTCCCCATACAAAAGAATCAACGAAGCAGGAAAGCCCTTTGTATTTTGTAAGCCATGCAGCAAGAATTTCCGCTTCCTTTTGATTATTATGAGAGTGTGATATGAATATATCATAAGGCGTACCATCATTTGATGTTGGAAAGTAAGTGTCTTTCAGTGTTTCTCCATTTATAACACCATCCTTTGGAAAAATGAAAGGGCGTATTTTTTGTTTGAAATCTTTTTGTAAAGACTTCAAATTATCTATATCAGTTGACTTAATAGAACTTTCCATCTTTAAGATTTCCTTTGTATTCGTCCGAAATGCTTTGTACATAGTAGCCGTAATCAATTAAATGTAGTTCTCAAAACACTATTAATATCATCCAAATTAATATCGGTCTTTCGAAAAGATTAGATATCGATTGTTTTACATTTCGAATTGGTCTATAAAAGCCTATCATTTGCAAATGGCATTCTTTATTGTCTGGTAATCCCAATAATGTGTTCCATTTTCCAAATAGTCAGAAGGGATATGGGTTCCAATATTTCGTAAGGAATTAGGACAACGGCTTTTGTCTACTTTTGACAATCCATTGTAAATCACGACAATGTTCTTTAGTTTACTATTTTGATAGTCTTTTAAGCCATATCGCATTCATAATCAACATAGCTACGATAGTCTATATTATTACATTGCGATACTGTACAATATGGAGCAATGCCCCATAAACCTTTGCTGTAATTTGCACAAGTTGCACATGAACCGCTTCGCAGATCTTTTGTGTATTTACCGACAATCAATACAAATGTTTTTGATATAACCATTCTTTGTCTTAAAGACTTTTTGATATTGCAATTCAAGGTTGCATCGTTAGATGATGTTAGGCTGTGAACATCAGTAAAGTTCAATGCCAGCCGTTTGCTATCATTCCATTCATGCAACTTATCTATCAAATCCTTGTCACCAGTCCAATCTCCTGCAAGATATGTTTTGGTGCGCTTCGTCATGTCATATATACTCATAATTTCTTGGCAAAAGAATCAAAAGAAGTTAGTATTCAAATTAAGGCCTACCTCTTTGTATAGGCACTTGTGCAAATGCTTATATCTTAAGCTTTTATAAATTTAACTTGTTCAGTACTATCAGGCGAATCCGCATTAGCATTTCATAAGATTTAGTTGGAAGTTTCATAATACTTTGCATACCACTCTGCAAATCTCCTCAAGCCCTCTCTCAGGCTGGTATTGGGTTTGAAGCCGAAATCCTGTTCCAGGGGCGTCGTGTCGGCGTAGGTCACGGGCACGTCGCCGGGCTGCATTGGTACAAGCTCCTTGTGGGCATCGAAGTCATAGTCCTGGGGCAGGACACCTGCACGTACCAGCTCTTCCTGAAGGATGGTTACGAAGTCAAGGAGGTTTTCAGGGGAGTTGTTACCGATGTTATATACCTTGTAAGGGGGGATGGGCAGTCCGTCCTCGCCGTTCTGCTTCTCAGGGGCGTGCTGCATGATGCGCACCACTCCCTCCACGATGTCGTCGACATAGGTGAAGTCGCGCTTGCAGTTGCCATAATTGAATATCTTGATGGTTTCGCCTTTCACCAGCTTGTTGGTGAAGCCGAAGTAAGCCATGTCGGGACGACCAACGGGGCCATAGACGGTAAAGAAGCGCAGGCCGGTCGAGGGGATGTTGTAGAGCTTGCTATAAGCATGGGCCATCAGCTCGTTGCTCTTCTTCGTTGCGGCGTAGAGGCTCACGGGGTTGTCCACCTTGTCGTCTGTCGAATAGGGCACCTTCTTGTTGCTGCCATAGACGGAAGAGGACGAGGCATAGACCAGATGCTCCACCTCGTGGTGGCGGCACGCCTCGAGGATGTTGTAGAAACCGATGAGGTTGCTCTGGATGTAGGCGTCGGGATTGGTGATGCTGTAGCGCACACCTGCCTGGGCGGCCAGGTTGACGACTACTGCTATCTTGTGTTCGGTGAAGATTGCCTCCACGGCTGCCTTATCGGCGATGGAGGCGTGGACGAAGGTCCAGTCGCGCTGCAGCGACTCTATCTCCTTCAGGCGTTCATACTTGATGTTGACATCGTAGTAGTCGGTGATGCTGTCGATGCCGATCACCTTGATGTCCTTGACATCATGGAACAGGCGCTTTACAAGGTTGCTGCCGATAAAGCCGGCGGCGCCTGTGACGAGGACAGTCTTGCCCTCGAGGGTTACGTTGTATTCTACCATTGCTGTTTACTTGACGATTCCGGGATATTGTTGTTGTACTTCTTCATAGCTCTGCAGGTTGCCGATGTCATAGCGGCGGCCGGGCATCTCCATGGC
>ERZ1023862.53-NODE-53-length-21942-cov-8.557271_pt1 | contig 21942 bp, 22 predicted proteins | sample MGYA00380388_ERZ1023862 | MGnify/ENA primary metagenome ERZ1023862 (study PRJEB33179, sample SAMN07449007) | human gut metagenome | biome: Human-gut; feature: Human associated habitat; material: Faeces | host: Homo sapiens | place: India: Bhopal | collected... | reverse complement strand
AAAAAACATCGGTCCTCATGGAAGATGCTGCCTTCTTCACCCCTGGGCCTGATGAAACCTGGCATGGCTTTGACCGTTCCGCAGCCGACTTATGCCTCCTGGATCCCTGCAAAATCCTGCTCACCACCGGCACCTTTTCTGAAAGCAGGAAGCACTCCATCCCGGCCCCCCTTCTTTCCACCTACCTGGAAAGTAAAGGCATCACCCCGGAAAAGTCCGATTTCTATACCCTTCTCTTTCTGGCAGAACCGGGAGATACCAAAAAGAAATACAAGTACCTCATGCACTGGCTCAAGCAGTTTGAAAAAGCCTATTTCCAGAACTGCCCCATGGATCGATTCATGCCCTCCATCAAAGCCCTGCCCGGCGAAGGACTTCAGGATTACTGCCGCCGGTTCCACGATTTTCTTCTCTCTCACCATGCCGGAGAGCTGCAGCAGTGTCTCTTCCGGGAGGAGGATTTCCCGCCCCGTCCCCTTTCCCCAAAAAGAGCCCACGATCATTTCATCAGGGGAAACAGGAAAAAAATTCCCTTGAAAGAAGCCAAAGGCCATATTTCACTGGAAAATATCCTCCCCTACCCGCCGGGCATCTGTGCCCTTGCCGCCGGTGAAGAGTGGACGGAAAAGGTACTGTCCTACTTCCTTTTCCTGGAAGAATACGGAAAGGAATTTCCCGATTTCACGCCGGAAATCCCGGGCATCCATCATGATGAAAAGGGCGATCCCTCTGTCTGGGTTTCTTATCCTGAGTAAAAATATATTCTTCCCCTTGACAAACAGCATCAAAGGATATAATCTTCTAATCAAGAAACCGTTGATGCGGAGATCAAAGCAGGAAATGCGCCCAAAGAGAGTCCTACCTGGTGAGAATGGATGGAAAGGCAGCCTGCCAAATGGACCGCTGAGGGTGCGGCGAAATGGCTCACAGAGTATACCGCAACGCAGGGCAGGCGTTAGCATGCCGGAGATATGATAGTATCTTGCAAAGAGCACGACATCGTGAAACAAGGTGGCACCGCGGAATGTATTCCGTCCTTGGCAGAGTTTTTTCTGCCGGGGACGGATTTTTTGTATCCCGGCAGGTACGGGAAGATCCCTTCGAGGGATTCCTGCTTCCATAAGGAGGTCATTATGTATCCAACATTAGAGGAAGTCAAAGCAATCCATGCATCCGGTGATTACCGAAGGATTCCAGTCTGCCGGGAAATCATGGCAGACCGCTTCACCACCATTGAAGTCATGCGAACACTCCGCGCCGCCAGCCATCACTGCTTTATGCTGGAAAGTGCGGAAAATAACCAGCCCTGGAGCCGCTACTCCTTTCTGGGCTATGATCCTACCCTGGAAATCACCTGCCTGAACGGCCATCTCACCATCACTAAAGGAGTAGATGGGGAACAGCCGGAAATCATCAAAAAGGAAGTCACCCATCCCGGTGAGGAAATCCGCCGGATCCTTGATCAGTATAAAAGCCCGAAGCTTCCTGACCTTCCCCCCTTTACAGGAGGACTGGTAGGCTATTTTTCCTACGACTATATCAAGTACGCTGAGCCCACGCTCCATCTGTCCCATGAAGACAATGGGGATTTCAATGATGCCGACCTCATGCTCTTCGACAAACTCATTATCTTTGATACTTACAAACAGAAAATCATTCTGGTCACCGGCGTTGCCACGGACGACATTTCCTCTTCCTACAGGGAGGCGGAAAAAGTACTGGATGATATGGAAAACCTTTTGAAAAGCGGTGCCAGAGCTGCCACAAAGCCCCTCCAGCTGGAAGAGGACCTCACTCCCGCCCATTCCCTGGAAGAATACAGCGCCATGGTGGAAAATGCCAAACACCATATTTACGAAGGCGACATTTTCCAGGTAGTTCTTTCCAATCCTTTGACCGCCAGAGCCAGTGGATCCCTGTTTGACGTATACCGCCTGCTCCGCATGGAAAACCCCTCTCCCTATATGTTCTATTTCACCAGTGACCAGGTAGAAATCGCCGGTTCCTCACCGGAAACCCTGGGTAAACTGGAAAACGGCATCCTCCACACTTACCCCCTGGCAGGCACAAGGCCGAGAGGCAGAACCGAAGCAGAAGACCAGGCCCTGGAGAAAGAACTGCTTTCCAATGACAAAGAACTGGCCGAGCATAATATGCTGGTCGACCTGGGGCGGAACGACCTGGGGAAAGTCAGCCGCATCGGCTCCGTGAAAGTGGAGAAATACCTGAACATCCTCCGCTTCTCCCACGTCATGCACATCGGCTCCACCGTAGAAGGTACCATTGCTCCCGGCAAGGATGCCGTAGATGTCATCGACGCCGTCCTGCCTGCGGGCACCCTCTCCGGCGCCCCCAAACTCCGGGCCTGTGAAATCATTGAGGAAGAAGAATCAAGAAAACGGGGAATCTACGGCGGCGCCATAGGATACCTTGATTTTTCCGGAAATATGGACACCTGTATCGGCATCCGGCTGGCCTATAAGAAAAAAGGCGTCCTCTGTGTCCAGTCCGGCGCCGGTATTGTAGCCGACAGCGTACCGGAAAAGGAATATCAGGAATGTCTCAATAAAGCCAAAGCCGTAGTCAATGCCATTCACCTGGCAGAAGGAGGACTGGACAAATGATTATTCTGATTGATAACTATGACAGCTTTTCCTATAACCTCTATCAGCTGGCAGGAAGCCTCTATCCGGACATCAAAGTCATCCGGAACGATGCATTGAGCCTTTCGGAACTTGAGGAAATGAACCCTAAGGCCCTCCTTATCTCCCCCGGTCCCGGCCGTCCGGAAGACGCGGGCATCTGCGTGGATGCCATCCGTTTCTTTGGCCCCCGCATTCCCATTCTGGGCGTATGCCTGGGCCACCAGGCCATCTGCCAGTGCTACGGCGCCACCGTATCCTACGCCAAAGAACTGGTCCATGGAAAAGCCTATGACGTGGAAGTCGATACCGAGAGTCCCCTCTTTAGAGGCATGAAATCGCCTATCAAAGCAGCCCGCTACCACTCCCTTGCCGCCGTGGAATCCACCATGCCTTCCTGCCTCAAAATCACCGCCCGCACCAGAGACGGGGAAATCATGGCCGTGGAACACAGGGACTATCCCACCTACGGCCTCCAGTTTCATCCCGAATCCATTATGACCCCGGAAGGCGGGAAAATTCTGGAAAACTTCTTCATCATGGCGGAAAAGGGAAGAAAATAGGTTCCTGCTCTTATGAATTAACCCTGTGCCATGCCGGGCAGGAAACCTTTCCTGCAAAAAAAACAAAGCACGCTTTCGATTTACCATGCTTTGTTTTCTCTTGCCTTCCTATGTTATAATAATGGCAGTGAGACAGCCGTTTATATGATTCCTTGGTAGGGGAAACGGCTCCCTCAATAAGTTTATATTTGAAGAAAGCCTCCTCAAGCCTTGGGTAGGCTTTTTTCATGTGCTAATTACTTAGACATGATTGTGGCAATCAAAATGCCGAATCCGATCATTAATGATAATGCTTCGTATACGTTCATCCTGCCACCCCCTCTCAAAACATAGTAAGAGGGGAAAAAGCCGTTACATATAAATCACCTGTCTCACCATTGTTATTATACAGTGTAAAAGAAATTCTTTCCACGATAAAAGATTTCCTTTAAAGTATCCACCCATGGAAGCGCTGATTAAAGCAGGACAAGAGTCTAACTTAGTATCATTCAGCACCTAACCCCAAAGATGACTCGGATAATCTGTCTATAAAACAAAGGGCCTTCTCTTAATAAAATCGCGAAATACAAAGTTACAAAGTAATATCTTCGCCTAGAAGCACCGTAAGGTCTTCGTCTGTCATTTCCGACTCATCTATATTCAAAATACGCATATTCTGTTTGGAAATAGACTTTTCAATGCAGTTCCTTACAACGCGCCCATTACCAAAGTTGGGTAATTTCTTTTGTTCTTTCATTAGTTCCAAAACCCTACTTTCTGCCGCAGTGCTAAGTACATACCCCTTCTTTTTAGCAATTTTCTTTCCTATCTTAAGCAAATCTTCTTCACCATAATCAGGAAATTCTATCCAGTCGGGAAAACGCGAAGCCAGCCCAGAATTAGAGTTCAGAAAGTTTCTCATCTCATTGGTATATCCTGCCAAAATAACAACTGTATTTTTATTGTCTTCCATAAGTTTGACCAAAGTATCTACCGCTTCATGCCCAAAATCCTGCGAATTCATGGAAGTCAAGGAATAAGCCTCATCGATAAATAAGACTCCTCCTGCAGCACTACTGAAAACAGCCGCAGTTTTTGAAGCAGTCTGTCCAACATATCCTGCTACAAGATCTTTTCTAGATGTCTCTACCAGCAGATTGGAAGGAATAATATTCAATTTATGTAGCATTTGCGCCAGGATACGAGCCATCGTAGTTTTACCGGTTCCCGGATTTCCTGAAAAAATGAAATGCAGCGTATTCTGACTGTCAACTGGCAGTCCTTTCTTTTCCCTTATTTTCTTAATTCGTATTTCTGCCTCAAGCTGTTTGATGCGATTCTTGACTTCATCCAGACCAATAATAGAATTCAGAGTGGAATCCAAATCAAATTCATCATTATTTTGTTTATCAGAAATCCCTGGTATGTCTTCCATCCTAATGGTAACCAAGTCTTCTTTACTGCAGTCAAGAGAGGACAGCCGGAGTGCCTGGTGATTTATAATTTTTTCTACGAAATTCCGTACTAATCGCGCATTTCCGGCGTCGGGACCCACATTCAGTCTTCCTAATTCTCTCTCTATTTGATCAAGAACCTCCTCTGAGACTTGAAACTTTTTACTTTTAAGCATACTCTTGGCAATTAAACGAAGTTCACGTGGATTATAATCGGGGAAATCAATATGTATAGGAATTCGGGATTTCAGTCCTGGATTCATGGAAAGTAATTTATTCATTTCATTTGTGTAGCCAGCTAATATGACGATCGTATCATTTTTATAATCTTCCATCAGCTTAACCAGCTCGTCTATGGCTTCTCTTCCAAAGTCATTGCTTCCTGCATTTGAATACAATGAATAGGCCTCGTCTATAAACAATGCACCTCCACGGGCTGCCTCAAAAACCTTTTTCATTTTGGGCGCAGTCTGACCAATGTATTCTCCTACAAGATCCCCTCTATCTGCCTCAATAAATGGCCCATCCTTATTGATAATCCCCATATCCTTAAACATATCTACCATAACTCTGGCAATCATGGTCTTTCCTGTACCCGGATTCCCTGTGAAAAGCATATGTCTCGTTGTAGGGCCTAAATCAGAAATTCCCATGTCTCTTCGTTTCTTTTCTACCTGCAGAAGTTTAAACTGCTGCATAATAACTTCTTTAGCAGACTTTAGCCCTACAATGGAATTTAATCTTCTTTGGAGAACTGTTCCTAAATCCGCATTATTACTTTCTTTGCCCTGATTATTATTTATTCCATTCTGTATTTCATTATGACCTGCAGTCTTAGGGACAAGCCCCAGATAATGCATCATTGCATCACGCATGGCAACAATCTCGCCAGATTCATTTGTTGGAAATAATGAGCATCGACCAAGTTCCACATCCTGATTGGTAACCATATAAATAAAATCGCCATTGTAAGATACTGCCACTGCTAAAATATCCAGCTGCATAGTTCCCTCTACCATATGCAGACAGCAATAATAGGTAAACTTGTATTCCCTTGAGTATATGACTCGATTAGAAACAAGTAAAAATGTATAATCTGTGTTGTTATAATGATTCAGAGTTTCTCTTATAACGTAATATCTGAAAACCGGATTGTCAAAAAAAATGTAAAGGTCTGAATATCTTTGGGCAGAAATATGGGAAAAGAGATTTGTTTCAACCAAGAAATCTAAGTGAGTTTCTATTTTAGTATTATAAAAAGAAATCGGGTAATCTTCATTCAGCAAATGCTCCATCATATTCCCCAACAGTTTCTTGCTCCACTTATGAATGTCTCCCGGCTCAATCATTCCACCACAATATATATCAGTACCGTGTCTCTTCTGAAAAGTCACCGCATGCCCAATTTTAGAATATGCTACCTCTGAAAAGAAAGCCCAATCCTTAAAATATTGACCGCACGGAAAGAAGTAACGTACTTTATCAATGAATTTTTCATCTGGGAGCACTCGCATATCGTCATAATAAAAATAACCGTAATCATAAGTAACTTCCCTTCCATCCTTAGTATTTAAAAATTCTATACCTAAAGGGAACCATCCCCCTTCAATCGGATAAATTATATTTTTGCCATCCTTTTTGAATTCAGCCGTAAAAATTAAATAGTTTTTTAAATCAATTGGAGCAACTGCCATAATTACACCTCTCTATAGCATGATTAAAATTTCATTTATGAGTTCTTGTTAAAAATATGAACACAACTATTTTTGTACTTGAATCTATAGAAAGAAAATACTCCTTTTCACTCAGTAAGTACATATCAAGTGAAAAGAAGTATTTATATCCCAACCTTATTCTATTAAACTCCCATTTTTGCTTTAGCCTGATCCAGAATTACAAGATCTTCTTCGTATTGCTTTTTCGTTTTCAAATAACCAATTACAAGCATTACAAAAAGTATAGGAGCAAATAGTGTATACCCAATTATACTTCCAATCATAGAACTAATCGGGTATTTTGCATCTGTATAAGCATCATACACCTGAGATTTAATAGACTGTGGCTGCTTCTTAAGTCCAATATTGCCAATGACTCCTGCAATAAAGAATGGCAGGAACATACTAATGAGGGCATCACTGGTTAAATATGAAATAATACCAAAAAGTGTTAATCCCCCGCAGATGATCAACTTTAGCAACCGCTTTTTTAACCAATCACTTTCATAATCCACTGCACTCTGTGCTGCATTCAAACCGCATCTTGGGCAAAGAGCGCGCCCTGTTCCATTAGCATCACGCAGTAGTGCATTAGATTCGCAATTTCTGCAAAGTCCAACACCACATTTTGCACACGTTGACACTGCCTCTTCGTTAGGATGATAATAGCATTTCATAAAGATACCCTCTCTCCACCGTTTAGTTTCATTTTAGAAACCATGCAACAGTTAATTTATATAAGTATTATAACTCAATCCACCCCCCCCGAAAAAATCCCCAATCTCGATATTTAATTATTTTCTAATGGTCACTGACTTCAGTAGATCATTTCTCCCATGCAAAAACTCCTGAATCGTCCCATACTGATGCACGGTAGGGCTCAGGGTCACCTTCTTCAATGAATCGGTCAGAAGGAAACCGCCTAAGCGGAATATCTATCTCGTCAGGGAAAGCAGTTGAAGCATAATTGCCACCAGGATTTCTAGCAAGTACTCATCAGGAGTTTTTTTATGAAGTTTCAGCGCGTCGGAGAGGTGAATTTCATGAAGGTTTCCGTCCTTTCTCCCCCCCATTTCCATGGATTACGCGCTGCGGGTTTGAAAAGGATGTCTACCAGGCCTTTTCACCTCTCTGCTGATACAGTACGGTGAAGGGACGGGAATATTTCAGGCTTCTTGCGATAGCCCCTGATGCCGGGCCAAACGTAAAATTCATATTGACATCGCTCCATGAATCCCTTATAATATAAAAGCTGTTCATATTCGATCAGCATAATTTTTAGAGAGGTGATTTACACAATGGCAACAAACAGAAATCTCCGTTTTAAGACAAGCAGACGTTTCGGCGTAAATATTTACGGCCATCCGAAAGCGTTAAAACGGCAGGTCGCTGACGCTCGTCAGAAGAAACAGTCTGAATACGGCGTACAGCTGTCCGAAAAACAGAAGGTTAAAGCGATGTACAACCTGCTTGAAAAGCAGTTCTACCGCTATTATGATAAAGCAAGGAGAATGTCCGGCGTCGTAGGCGAAAACCTGCTGTTCCTGCTGGAAACCAGACTGGACAACCTTGTATACCGTGCAGGCTTTGCACGTTCCATCCGTCAGGCTCGTCAGATGGTTACCCACGGACTCATCGTGGTTGACGGCAAGAGAGTAGACATTCCTTCCTACCCCGTTCGTCCGGGACAGGTTATTTCCCTGAAGGAATCCTACAGAACCAATGAAATGTTCAAACAGTCCTTCCAGGAACTGAAGACCTTCGATCTTCCTTACATCGAAAAGTCTTTCGACAACTGGACTGCAACCCTCACCCGTTTTCCCCAGAGAGACGAACTCCCCTACAAGGACGAAGTCAACGAAACCAACATCGTCGAACTGTACTCCAAGTAATTCGTTTTTCAGCGGATTATGGACATACAAAAGAGGAAATGCTTTTCGCGAAGCATTTCCTCTTTTTTCATGCCTTTTTCCCAAAGGCCCCTCCCCCAACGCAAAAATCCCACCGGATAACCGATGGGATTTTTAAATTACTGTTTGAACTTGTCTATGATTTTATCAAGGAAGGAGCTCTTTCCTTTATACTGGGAGCAGTCTTCTCCCATTTCATTGGCAAAGTGAAGGAGTGCGTTCTTCTGGTCTTCGTTCAGCCGCTTAGGCACCGTTACATGGACTTCCACATAGAGGTTTCCTTTACGGGAGGACTGCAGATGAGGCATGCCTTCGCCGGAGATGCGGAACCGGGTGCCTGTCTGGGTACCGGCTGGAACTTTGAGTTCCACTTCCTTGTCCAGGGTCTTCACTTTGATGGTGGAGCCCAAGGCTGCTACGGGATAGGAAATATTGACGGTCTTGTAAAGGTCGTCGCCTTCCCTTTCAAAGTCCGGATCGTCTTCCACATAAATGTAGACATAGAGGTCTCCTTTCGGACCGCCTCTCCTGCCGGGCTCTCCTTCGCCGGCCACCCTCATGCGGACGCCGCTGTCGGCACCGGCAGGGATATTGACTTCAATGGTCTTGGACGCTCTGACAGTACCACTGCCATGGCATTCCTTGCACTTGTTTTTGATAATCTTCCCTGTGCCGCCGCACTGCTGACAGGTGACGATATTTACCATCTGTCCGAAGGGGCCGTTTCTTACGATACGCTGCTGACCTGTGCCGTGGCAGGCAGGGCAGGTATCTACGGTGGATCCCGGTTCTGCGCCGCTGCCGTGGCAGTGGCTGCAGGTATCGTTCTTGGTGACGGAGAATTTCTTCTTCACACCGGTAAAGGCTTCCCGAAGGGTAATGGTCATATCGTAGCGGAGGTCTGCCCCCTGCTCGGGGCCATTGTTCCTTCTGCGGCTGCCGCCGGTGAACATGTCGAAAATGTCACCCATATCGAAGCCGCCGAAGTCGAAGCCCTGACCGTTGAATCCGCCCTGGCCGAATCCGCCGAAGCCCCCGGCGCCGGCGCCGCCGCGGGAGGCCTGCTGGAAGGCATCATGGCCGAGCTGGTCATACTGGGCTCTCTTGTCGGCATCGGAAAGTACATGGTAGGCTTCATTGACCTCCTTGAATTTTTCCTCTGCCGCTTTGGGATTGTCCTTGTTCAGATCCGGATGGTATTTGCGGGCAAGTCTTCTGTATGCTTTTTTGATTTCATCATCGGTGGCGTTTTTACTTACGCCAAGGATGTCATAATAATCCTTGCTGTCTGCCATAAAGAAATCACACTATTCCTTATTTCTTATCGTCGTCATTGACAACTTTATAGTCTGCGTCTACTACATTGTCCTTGTCTTTTTTGGCTCCGGCCTGTGGTCCCTGCTGGGCTCCGGCATTCTGGGCCTGCTGCTGTGCCTGCTGAGCCTGCTGTGCCTGCTGGTACAGTTTTTCAGTCAGTTCATGGAGCGGTTTGGTGAGCGCTTCTGCATCGGCTTTGATCTTTTCGGTGTCGTCGCCTTTCAGGGTTTCTTTCAGTTTGGCAATGGCATCATTGACTTCTTTCACTTTGCCCTGGTCTGCTTTGTCTCCCAGTTCCTTCACGGTCTTTTCAGCCTGGTAAATAAGGGCTTCTGCATTGTTCTTGGCAGTAATGGCTTCTTTCCGTTTCTTGTCTTCTGCTTCATGGGCTTTGGCATCATCCTGCATTCTCTTGATTTCTTCATCAGAGAGGCCGGAGGAAGAGGTAATATCAATCTTCTGTTCCTTGCCGGTGCCCAGATCTTTGGCGGAAACATGAACAATGCCGTTGGCATCGATATCGAAGGTGACCTGAATCTGAGGAACTCCCCGCGGAGCCGGCGGAATATCGCTCAGTTCGAAGCGGCCCAGTGTCTTGTTATCAGCAGCCATGGGACGTTCACCCTGGAGGACATGGATATCAACGGAAGGCTGGTTATCGACAGCGGTGGAGAATACCTGGGTCTTGGATGTAGGAATGGTGGTATTTCTCTTAATCATAGTGGTGAATACACCGCCCAGGGTTTCAATGCCCAGGGACAGCGGAGTTACATCGAGAAGCAGTACGTCTTTGACTTCGCCTTTGAGAACGCCGGCCTGAATAGCAGCACCGACTGCTACGGATTCATCAGGGTTTACACCCTTGGATGGTTCTTTATGGAATTTGTTGCGAATCAGGGTCTGTACGGCCGGAATACGGGAAGAACCGCCTACCAGAAGGATCTTATCGATGTCGTCAATGGTGAGGTTAGCGTCCTTCATGGCTCTTTCCATAGGTTCTACCGTAGCCTGTACCAGATCTTCCGTAATCTGGTCGAATACGGCACGGGTCAGAGTAGCATCGAAGTGGACCGGCTGGCCATTAGAATCAATGGTAATGAAAGGCAGGTTAATGTCGGTGGACATGACAGAGGACAGTTCGATCTTTGCCTTTTCAGCAGCTTCCTTCAGTCTCTGATTGGTCATGGGATCCCGTTTCAGTTCAAAGCCATTCTGGTTCTTGAAGGTATCTGCAATCCAGTCCATCACGCGGGCATCGAAATCATCGCCGCCCAGATGGCCGTTGCCGCTGGAAGCTTCTACTTCAAATACGCCGTCTGCCAGATCAAGGATGGACACATCGAAGGTGCCGCCGCCCAGGTCGTAAACCAGGAAGCGATGTTCCTTGCCGTCTTTAATCTTATCAAGGCCGTAAGCCAGGGCAGATGCGGTCGGTTCGTTGATGATACGCAGAACCTTGAGGCCTGCAATGGCGCCGGCATCCTTGGTAGCCTGGCGCTGGCTGTCGGTGAAGTATGCCGGGCAGGTAATAACAGCTTCTGTGACTTTTTCGCCCAGATATGCTTCTGCATCCACTTTCAGCTTCTGCAGAATCATAGCGGAAATTTCCTGCGGTGTATAGGATTTGCCGTCAATGGTGACTTTGTAATCGCTGCCCATATGACGTTTAATGGAAACTACGGTGCGGTCCGGGTTGGACACAGCCTGTCTTTTAGCCAGCTGGCCTACCAGGCGTTCCCCGTTCTTGGAGAAACCTACCACAGAAGGAGTCAGACGAGAACCTTCAGCGTTAGGAATAACGACAGGCTCGCCGCCTTCCATCACTGCAACAACGGAGTTTGTCGTACCTAAATCAATACCAATTACTTTTGACATTTAAAATGTCTCCTTTCATGCGTATATTTCTAATGGAAAACAGAAAATTCTATGTAACTGCCAATGTCAGCTGTTTTTCACAACCTGTACCTTGGCAGGCCTTAAAACGGTATCTTTATAGAGATAGCCCTTCTGGAAAACCAGGGCAATGGTTTCATCATCCATTTCATCGGATGCAACCATCATGACGGCCTCATGGAAATGGGGATCAAAAGGTTTTCCTTTGGCTTCTATTTCCTTGACGCCAAAGTCATTCATAATTTTGACCATCTGTTTCTGGAGAAGTTCAAATCCCTTCAGATAGGCCTCTCCGGAACCATCTTTTTTCATATGGGAAAGGGCCAGTTCAAAGTTGTCCAGTACCGGAAGGAAGGATTTCAGCGTTTCCGCCTTGTAGGTATCTGCCGCTTTGGCTTCGTTGTCTTTCGTGCGGCGGCGGAAATTGTCGAAATCCGCCTGCAGCCGTACGTACTGGGACAGAGCGGTCTGCAGTTTTACCTCCTCCGATTTGGCTTTATCTTCGGCCTCTTTGACTTTCTTCTGGGCATCTGCCGCCTGTTTGGTCAGGAAAATCACCTGCTGCTGCAGTTCCTTCACCGTAGGCTTTGGCAGCTTTTCCGCTGTTTCTTCTTTCTTGTCCTTTGGTTCCTCCACATCCACTTTGACTTTCATTTCTTCCTTTTTCTTCATTGGGGAGCCTCCTTCATCTATTCTTTATTCTTCAAAAGCTGATCCAGTCTATCCTGCATAAACCGCATCATACCGATAATCTTGCTGTACTGCATCCGGGTAGGTCCCAGCACTGCCACCGATCCGATGACCCTGCCGCCCGAGAAAAACTGGGCTCTCACAATGGACAGGTCCGAAAGGGATTTCATGGGGTTCTCCGTGCCGATATGGACTGCAATGGGCTGATCCGAACTGGACAGAAGCATGCTTTCCAGCATGTCCCGCTGTTCCAAAAGGTTCAGGATATCCTGCATTTTCTCCACATTCTTGAATTCCGGCTGCTCAATCAGCTGGGATGCACCGCCGGAATAGACTTCCTGCTGCGGGGTCAATACCCGCTGCAGGGTTTTGAACACATTCACATAGGGGCTGAGATTCTTTTCTATATCTTTCTGGAAGGTAAGGATCTCTTTCTCATCCATGCTGTCAATGTCACGGCCATGGAGGAAATGGTTCATCCTGTCCGCCAGCAGCTGCATTTCATCAAAGGTACTTCCCTTTGGGATTTCCACCACTGCATTGGACACATCCCCCCGGTCTGTAACAACCAGCAGAATGGCTCTTTCTCCATCCAGGGGAAGGAATCGGATATAGTTGAATTTCTTCTTGATTCCCGCTGACGTTGCCACAGACAGGTTATGGGTGAGCGATGATACCGCCTTTGCCATATTGCGGAAAATCTCATCCACCTTGGTCACATGATCCAGGAGCATGCTGTCAATCATGGATTTTTCTTCGCTGGAAACGGGAGCCGGCTGCATGAGCCAGTCCACGTAAAAACGATATCCCTTGATGGAAGGGATACGTCCTGCCGAAGTATGGGGCTGTTCCAGATATCCTTCATCCTCCAGGTCCTGCATTTCATTGCGGATGGTGGCGCTGCTGACGCCCAGGTTGTACTTCTTCGCAATGGTCCTGGAGCCTACCGGTTCAGCGGTATCCGCATAATCCTGTACAACGGCCCACAGTACTTTTCTTTTTCTTTCATTCAGTTCATTGGACCCAACGCGGGGTTCATTCTTGTTTGTTCTGCGTGCTGCCATCATTATCACCTTGTTATTAGCACTCATTGGTCTCGAGTGCTAACTTACGTTATTAGAATATCATTCATGCCCCTCCCTGTCAAGACTTTCTCCCCTTCTTTTCCATTTTCCATGCAAAAAAAGCACCTCCCGAAGGAAGTGCTTTTTAGTGAGCTGGTGGACTAGTGAGCTAGTAGACTAGTGGACTAGTGGACTAGTGGACTAGTGGACTAGTGAACCAGTCGAAGTCAATGTTAGCGGGAACCAAGATTCTTCGCTTCGCTCAGAATGACGATGGGGCGGTAAAGTTAGCACATAACACAGTCTGATGTCTGACCTCTACCATCTATCGTCTCCCTCACCCCACGTAACCCAGCCAGTGCCAATAAGTGGCAGAGAATACAAGAATCATGGCATAAGCCAGCACGGTGAAAGGAATGCCGGTAATGAGGAAATCCTTGGATGTAATGTATCCAGTGCTGTAGGCAATCATATTCTGCGGGGCATTCACCGGCAGGATGTAGCCAAAGCAGATGGTATACTGAAGAATCATGGTCATGCCCAGTACATCAATGCCCGGCGTCTTCACGCTCTGAAGAACTGCAATGACAATCGGGATCATGGCAGATGCCAGCCCTGTGGCACTGGCAAAGCCCAGATGGATAATGGTGAGGAAGAAGGCCAGCACCGCAATGACTACAAGAGGAGACATGGTTTCCATGCCGAAGAGGGCCACGAAATGATTGGCCAGCCAGATGGCAGCCCCCGATTTCAGAAGAGCCGTGCCCAGACTGATGCCTACGCCGAAAAGGGTGACGGTGCCCCAGTTGATATGGGGGACTGCCTGTTTCCAGGTCATAAACCCCACTTTCGGAAGCATCATGAGCATAATACCGGTAATGGTGACGGTGGTAGTATCAAAGGGATGAAGTTTCTTCTCCGTTACCCAGAAGAAAAGGAGCAGCACCGAAATCAGAAGCAGTTTCTTTTCATCCCGGGAAACAGGCCCCAGATCCTTCAGCATTTTTTCCAATGCTTCCCTGCCGCCGGGCATTTCCTTCACTTCAGGAGGCATGACATGGATGAGAAGGAAATAAAGCACCACCGACATAATGGCTGCATAGGGAGCAGCGGCGATAAACCATTCCAGCCAGCTGATATCCTTGCCCAGTACCTGCTGGATAAATCCGATGGCCACCATGTTCTGGGCGGCTGCGGTCTTGATACCGATATTCCAGAGGGAATCGGCCTGGGCCACCGCCATCATGAGCACAGCAGCAAAGGTGGAGCCCTTCTGGAGCCCGAAGGCTCGGATAATGCCCACCACGATAGGCACCATACAGGATACGCGGGCCGTAGTGGAGGGAACGAAGAAGGAAAGCAGGAATCCCACGAAAATGACGCCAATTACCAGATGGCTGGATTTCACGCCGATATGGGACATGACCACCAGGGCGATACGCTTATCCAGACCCGTAATCATCATGCCTGCCGACAGGAACATGGCACCTGCCACCAAAGCCCAGGCTGAAGTGGAGAATCCGGAAAGCCCCATCTGCAGGGCTTTCCCGGTGCCAAGAAGAGTCTCCGGTTTGGCGGGATTAGGCGCCATGCCCAGAGAAAATGCCATAAACACCACAATAACAAACGCACTGACCGGATAGGAAACTCCTTCGGTCATCCAGATAATGACTGCAAACACAAGGATACCGATGAGCCGGTGTCCCTGGGTAGGCAGATCTACAGGAGTCGGGAAGAGGTACACCAGTGCCATGGCAGCCAATGCCAGGAACAGGCCATATTTCTTTCCAAATCCTTCTGACTGATTCATAAGCCACCCCCAAATATAAAAAAATGAAGCACCATTATGCGGAAACAACGGGCATCGTCTCCATTCATGAAAGAGGCACTTCCCCTAAGCAAAAAAGCTCCTGTTATCCCCTGGGGGAAACAAGAGCTTCGTTGCACTTTATGAATATATTTCAGTATATCCATGAAAGGTTGACTTGTCAATGGGAAACAAAAAAGCCCCCGCCTGAGCGGGGACCTTTGACGGTCATCAGTCAGCGCTGAAAGGAAGCAGAGCGATAGCTCTTGCTCTCTTAATAGCGAGATTGATTTTGCGCTGATGCTTTGCGCATGTTCCGGTTACACGACGGGGCAGAATCTTGCCTCTTTCGGAAACGAAACGACGCAGTGCAGCAACGTTCTTATAATCAATGGTGTCTACGTGATCTACGCAGCACTGGCAGACCTTTCTTCTCGGTCTTCTTACTCTATCTCTTCTAATCATGCTTTTCTATATCCTCCAAAATCAATGCATATCAGAACGGAATATCTTCATCTTTGGACGTCGTACCGAACTGTCCAAAATTTCCTCCCGGCTGGCCTCCCTGTCCGGATGGATTATTGTTATAACCGCCATTTCCGCCGTTATAACCGTTTCCACCGAAACCGCCATTATTTCCACCGAAGCCGCCGCCAAAGGAACCTCCCTGCTGCGGACCGTAGGAAGAATTGCGCGGAGTGCCGATTGGAATGGCAATGGTATTGGCCACAACTTCTGTTACATATCTCTTTGTGCCATCCTGAGCATCATAGGAACGACTGGAAATCCGTCCTTCCACAAATACACGGGTGCCTTTTTTCAGCTGATTTCCAACAGCTTCTGCCAGGGGACCCCAGGCAACAACATTAATCCAGTCTGTAAGCTCCCGCTGTTCACCCTGGGGGGTTGTATAGGTACGGCTTACTGCTACAGAAAACGATGCTACGGAACGGCCGGTCTTCGTTGCGCGAATCACCGGATCCCGTCCAAGATTTCCCAAGATTTGAACTGAATTCATTGTGCTACCTCTTAGTCATCCTGTTTTACAATGATATGACGGATAATTTCTTCATGAATCTTGATAACGCGGTCAAGTTCTTTAATCTGCGCCGGGTCAGCCTGGAAATCAACTACTACGTAGTATCCTTCACTCTGATGCTTGACTTCGTACGCAAGATGACGTTTGCCCCATTCATCAGTATTGTCAATGGTACCACCGATTCTGGTAATGGTGTCCTGTACCAGTTTGACAGCAGCCTTGATAACTTCATCATTAGCTGCATTCACAATGAACATAACTTCATACTTTTTCACGAAATTCGCCTCCTTTTCGGACCTATGTCCCGCACTCGCTGCGGGCCAGGAAGTTACTTGTAAAATAACAAGCTTATTTATTATACAAGAGCGGAAATGAAAAAGCAAATGTTTTTTGAAAGTTTCCTGTCCGGCTTGACACGGCTTGACGCTTTGGTGTTTCTTACCGACAGGAAACTATTGGCGAAAAGTTTCCTATTCGGCGTGACACCAAGGCTATCCTTACCGACAGGAAACTGCTTGCGAAAGGTTTCCCATCCGGCATGACACGAATGCAACTCATACCGACAGGATACTATTTCTTCTTCTTGCTTACCATGAAGCCCGTAGCCTGCTGGTTGGCCATGATCACCACATCACTGATCTGCACCCGTTTGGGCTGATCTGCTACGAAGGCAATGATATTGGCAATATCTTCTGCCTGCAGTGCATCTACGCCTTCATATACCCGGGCTGCCCTTTCCTTATCGCCATGGAAACGGACTTCGCTGAAAGGAGTCTCCACAATGCCCGGCTGGATGGTGGTCACCTTGATATCACTGTCTATGACATCGATGCGGACACCGTCGCTGAACGTTTTCACCGCTGCCTTAGTGGCGCAGTACACCGCTGCCCCTGCATAGGCATAGAGGCCGGCGGTGGAGCCCAGGTTGATGATATGGCCCTCATTCTTTTCCAGCATGGCTGGAAGGAAGGCGCGGGTCATCAGAAAGAGACCTTTGATATTGGTATCAATCATCTGAAGAATATCTTCTTCCTTTGTCTCCCCGTAAGGTTCCAGTCCCCTGGCCAGACCGGCATCATTCAGAAGAATGCGGGGCGCTCCCAGTTCGCTAAGGCAGCGGGAAGACACCTTACGGATGGCATCGGCATCCCTCACATCCAGCTCAAAGCAGGCAACCGGCACAGCCATGGCCCCTTCGATTTCTTTTTTTACCTCTTCCAGCTTTTCTTTATTTCTGGCAGCGAGAGCCAGTCCATACCCCTTGGCGGCCAGCGCTTTGGCACTGGCGAGGCCGATACCACTGGTGGCCCCTGTAATGAATGCGTAGGAACTCATGATAATCCTCCTTCTTTTTCTGCTATAATAGTAGGAACCGGCAGAAAATTCCCCGGTCTTATACATTCATTATACTGGTTTCATTTCCATTTTCATAATAAATAAAGGAGTTTCTATGAAATCCATTATTCTGGCCGCCCTTATGGTGACAGCTGCCCTTTCCGCCGGCGGATGCGGCACGCCAAAGGCTTCCGCCCCCTCTCCAGCTGCTTCTTCTGCTGCTGTTCCTACGGTCCACCGGATTAACGAAGAATCGGAACAGATTTACCGGAAAGCAGTTACTGCCTACGGAAAAGGAGATCATCTCCATGCCCTGGAACTTGCCAATCAGGCTCTGGAGAAAGACGGCGAAAATTACAAAGCCCTTTCTCTGAAAGGCATTATCCAGGCCTTTGATATATCACCGGAAGAAGGCATTGGGACCATCCAAAAATCCCTCTCCATCAACCCGGACTACGTACAGGCTTATTTCGATATGGCCATGGCCCAGAAACTGGGGAAACACTACGATGAATCCATCCGCTTCTTCCAGAAGGTGCTGGATAAGGATCCCCATAACACCTGGTCCTACTACGGTATTGCCACCAACTACGCTGATAAAAGGGACAAGGCAAAGGCTTTGGAATATCTGAAAAAAGCAGTTGATCTGGACCCGAAAAACGTAAAGCCCCAGGCTGCCGCCCAGGACCACTTCCAGTGGCTCCATGGCGATGCCGATTTTCAGAAACTTGTAAAATAAAGGAGTTCCTATGAAATACGCTTTTATCCTGTCCATCGTATCCCTGGTCCTCTACCATGACAATGTCCTGTCTGCCGCCGGAGCTGCCGGATACCTTTCAGCCATTTTCTTTCTGGTCACGTACCGAGAAAAGCCCGCCATGCTGGCCATTGCCTGCATAGCGGCTGCCATCATTACCATCATGTACTTTTCCTGGGACTTCTCCCTTGCAGGCTACATGCACATAGGCATTGCCTGGTCCATGACCATTACCGCCTTTACCGCCATCCTTACCCTGGTAAGCCTTGTATACAAGATAAAGAATCGCTGATTCATGATACAAAAAAGCATCATTGATGAGAACATCAACGATGCTTTTTATATTGCCTGTCAGTCCGCGTTTTTAGAAGATTTAAATTTCAGGAAAAATCCCATAATAATGAGCATGCATACCAGACCTGTCAGGTCTCCGAGAATGCCGTTTCCTGTGATGCCATCCACCAGGTAGCCGGCCACGCAGCTCACAGCCACCACGAGAACATAGGGAATCTGGGTAGACACATGGTCTATGTGATGGCACTGGGCCCCAGCCGAGGCCAAAATGGTGGTATCGGAAATAGGCGATACATGGTCGCCGCCTACAGAACCGGCCAGCACAGCAGCCACCGTCATAATCATAAGATGGGTATCATTGGACACGATAGCCAGTACGATAGGAATGAGGATACCGAAGGTGCCCCAGGAAGTACCGGTAGCAAAAGCAAGGCCAATGGCCACCAGGAAAAACAGGGCCGGCAGCAGAATGGCAATGGTGGCGTTATCAGCAACCACGCTTCCTACATAGCCGCCGATGTTCAGGTAATCCTTACCTACAATGCCGGACAAGGTCCAGGCCAGGGACAGGATCATAATGGCAGAAGTCATCTGTTTGAAACCTTCTACAAAGCAGCTGCAGAAAGTGCTGAAGTCTAAAACCTTTCTGGGAATGTACAATACAAAGGTAAATACCAGAGCAATGAAAGAACCGATAACGAGACCTCTGGCAGATTCGCAGTTCGCAAAGGCTTCTGCCACGCCCTTTCCTTCCAGAATGCCGCCGGTATAAAGCATGCCGAACACGCAGCCGCCGATAAGGACCACCAGCGGAAGGATGAGATCGATGATTTTCCCATTTCCCACAGGCGCACTGCCTTCATCATCGGCATATTCCGCAGGAATCACCAGGGTGCCGCCGCTCTGCTTTTCATACCTGGCCATACGGGAAAAATCACGGCCTGAAGCGATGAGGATAATCATAAAAATCAGGGTGAGCCAGGCGTAAAGGTTCAAAGGAATGGTTTCCAGGAAAAGAGCAAAACCATCAATGGAACTGCCCTCCGGAAGAGAGGAGGTAACAGCAGCAGCCCAGCTGGAAACCGGAGCAATGATACATACCGGTGCTGCGGTGGCATCAATAATATAGGCCAGTTTCGCACGGGTAATCTTAAACCGGTCTGTCACAGGGCGCATCACGGTACCCACGGTGAGACAGTTGAAGTAATCATCAATGAAAATCAGGATACCAAGAGCCATGGTTACGAAAAGAGCGCTCTTCTTTCCTTTAATGGTGCGGGCTGCATAATCACCGTAGGCCTGAGAAGCACCGGACTTCTGGATGGCCGCCACCATAATCCCCAGAAGGACAAGGAATACAAGGATATACACATTGCTTCCCACCTTGTCCGACATAATGTGGAACATGGTGTCGATAGCACCCAGTATACTGAATCCTGCAAACATGAAGGCACCGATAAAGATACCTATGGCAAGAGACATGTACACTTCCTTGGTGGCCAGTGCCAGAATAATGGTAACTACAGGAGGCACCAGGGACCATACTGTTTGAGACATATAAATCATCCTCTCTCTTTTGACAATTTCCCATATCGTCAAATTGCAATAATTTTTATTATTATACAATACTTTCCCCGTTTGTAAAATGTTCGTAGTGATAAATTAGTGAACTAGTGGACTAGTGGACTAGTGGACTAGTGAACTAGTGGGCTAGGGAGCTGGTGAGCTGGTGAGGATTGGGGCTGGGGACCACTAGTCCACTAACTCACCAGCCCACTATTTCACATATTGCATTTTCTCCATAATGCTGTATAATATAGTACGTGGCTCTGCAGTACTGATTTATGGCAGTCTCCGGGCCCCGTGCAATGAAATCCCATGAACCCGGTCAGGTCCGAGAGGAAGCAGCCGTAAGTGGCCCTTTTCATGTGACACGGTGCATCCTGGAGGCTGTCATAAATGAGGACTGCAAGGCTTTTTTTATGTCTGGTTTTCTCTGCTGTATTGTATAATAGTAATAATAATTAATAAGGTAAGGATTCAGTTCCGGAATCCTTACAAATCCTTTTTCATCTTTCCTGCCGGGAGGTTATTTATGGCTTATTTAGCATTATATCGAAAATGGAGGCCCCGCACGTTTACGGAAGTGGTGGGGCAGAAGCATATTTCCATACCGCTCCAGCGGGCCATCGAGCAGGACCGGCTGGCTCATGCTTATCTTTTTTCCGGTCCCCGGGGTACAGGAAAGACCAGTATGGCCAAAATCCTGGCCAAAGCGGTGAACTGCCTTCATCCAAACGGCGTGAATCCCTGCAATGAATGCCAGAGCTGCCGGGAAATCAATGCAGGCTCCAGTCTGGATGTCTATGAAATCGATGCCGCTTCCAACCGCGGCATTGAGGAAATCCGGGCCCTTCGGGAATCGGTGCGCACCCTGCCGGCGGTGAGCCGGAAGAAGGTATACATTATCGATGAAGTACACATGCTCACCAAGGAAGCCTTCAATGCCCTCCTGAAAACGCTGGAGGAACCGCCGTCCCATGTGCTCTTTATTCTGGCCACCACGGAACCGGAAAAAATTCCCCTCACCATTCTTTCCAGATGCCAGCGGTATGAATTCCACCGGATTTCCGTGGAGGATATCAAAAACCATCTTCTCTATATTGCCAAAGAAAGTCATCTTCCCCTGACGGAAGAGGCAGCAGACCTCATTGCAGTCCGGGCAGACGGCGGCCTTCGCGACGCCCTGTCCCTGCTGGACCAGTGCTCCTCGGCCTCGGAATCCAAAGTTCTTGACGCTCCGGCGGTGTATGACCTTCTGGGCCTCACAGGAAAGGATATGATTCTGGATCTTTCCCATCATATCTTCAACGGTGACAGTTCTTCCGCCCTGTCCCTCTTTTACCGGATCCTGCAGGGCGGAAAAGAGCCGGCCTCCATTCTTCGTGACCTTCTGGAACATTTCAGAAACCTGATGATCTGCAAGGTCAATCCAAAGGCACCGGAATTTTCCCAGTACGGCAGCCAGGTGGAAACGCTTCGTTCCGATGCATCCCGCCTTCCCGCGCCTTACCTGGACGCCCTCTTTGACTATCTCCACGAAGCCCTCCATGAAACGAAACGGAGTTCTTCACCAAGGCTCAGCGCCGAAATGGGTCTTCTCCATCTCTGCCGCATGAAAGGGTCTAAATCCCTGGATTCCCTGGCCCAGCGGGTAGCCCAGCTGGAAGAAGAGGTGTCGCGCCTGAAGCGTGGCGCCCTGTCCATCCCGCAATCTCCATCACCGTCCCCGGTTCCTGGGCCCGCTCCTTCCTACCCTGCCGCACCTTCTTCTCCTGCCCCGGTTCCCGCATCGCCCATACCTGCCGGGTCGGCTGCTTTTTCTGCTCCGGAGCCCCCCGCGCCGGCCGCTAGGGCCGCCCGGCGGGGGGGGGCGGGGCGGGGGAGGCCGCCGGGCGGGGGCGCGCCCCGGGCCCGCGCGCG
>ERZ1023862.45-NODE-45-length-22504-cov-7.689964_pt1 | contig 22504 bp, 17 predicted proteins | sample MGYA00380388_ERZ1023862 | MGnify/ENA primary metagenome ERZ1023862 (study PRJEB33179, sample SAMN07449007) | human gut metagenome | biome: Human-gut; feature: Human associated habitat; material: Faeces | host: Homo sapiens | place: India: Bhopal | collected... | reverse complement strand
ATTATATATAGTATAAGGCGTCTCATCGGCGCGCCTCCTTGGTGATGTTGCCGTTATAGCGTATGCGGTCGCGCTGCCGGCTGTCTACCGTCAGGTCTACCACGCCCGACGGATAGATGTGGAGCGTGTATACGTACGAGTCTTCCTCGTTCTCCACCCATATCTTCATCTGCTGCTCGCCTTTCTTCATCTCTGTCAGCGTCCATCGCTTCATCGGCTCCGAGAAGTCGAGCCCCTTGCCGCCGCCGTAGGGCACCTCGTAGGCACGGCCGAAGTAGGGGAGATACGAGCGCAGCGTGTCGCCGTGAACCTGGATGCCGTAGTCGTAGTTGAGATGGCGCATCGAAGCACCCTGGGGGAATACAGCCGACACCTCTACGCCGAAGCGGCGGCTCTTCACCAGACTGTCGGTCTCCTGGGCTATCAGGGTCTGCCTGACGAGTTTCTCCGTCTGGCTCATCTTCTGCACGCCACAGGCGGTGAGTGCCAGCGTGGCGATGATGACTGTCAGTGTCTGTTTGGTTTTCATGCTTGTTGTCGTTATCTGAATGTCGGTTTCAAAGATACTCACATTTATCTTACCGACAAAGGTTTGGCACAAAAAAAATGCAGCCGTGCTGCATTTTTCTGAGTGTCGCGTGTCGATGTACGATGTCCCTTGCTGTCTTTCCGGCCGCTTTCGCCGTCTTCCAGCCTGTCGCTGGTGGCTCCGATGTCAGCCAGAGCCGCGTCGGGGCAGGCTCTGCGCTAACCCTTGCCGCCTCCGCCGCCCTGCTTTACATCGTTGTTCTCCACGGTGCGCTCAGTGTGCTTCACACTGGCTTTGAGCTTGCCAATACGGAATCTCACTGACACGCCGTAATACAGCTGGCACCAGCTGCTGCTGGCCGTAGTGCGGAAGTTGTCGGCCACGGTCTCGCTGCGATAGCAGAAATAGCGCTTGCCAAACGGATTGATGATATAGGCTGTCAGGGTGAGCCGCTTGTCCATAAACGACTTGCTCAGCGAGAAGTTGTACCACTGGTATCGGGCATCCTTGCCCTGCAGGGTCGGCTGCGGGGTCTGCACGTAGTACGACGCGTTGAATATCCAGGTCTTGGCAAAGGTCTGTTGCAGGCTGGCATCAATGTTGGTACACCAGCCATGGTTGCGTAGCGACTGGCCGTCGCTCATGTGACTATAGCCCACGCTGCCATTGAGGGTAATACGGGTATTGGTAATGGGTGTCCAGTTGGCATACGCCATCAGACCGGCATACTGGATGTGGCCTATGTTGGCATACGATGAATAGATGACGTCCTTGCCGGTAGGATTGGGCAGGCCCTCTATATCGCGGTCGTTAACCAGGCGGTCTACACTCTCTATACTGTTATTGACAAACCGGTAGGTGCCTGTGAGGGTATAGGTGAGTTTAGAATTGTAACTGCTGAACTGTAGGTCTACAGCGTGGCTTTTCTCAGTGTCCAGGTTGGGGTTGCCCTGCGATATGGCATCGGGGATGCGGTCATCGAGATAGGGATTCAGATACCATATACCGGGGCGGTTGATGCGCATCTTGTAGCCTAACGACAGGTTGGTGGCATCGCTGAACTTGTAGCCCAGGCGGGCCGAGGGCACCAGGTCGTCAAAGTTCTTGTGGAAGTTGGTACCACGGCCCAGGAGATACTCTACCTTCTGCAGGGTGTGCTCGTAGCGCAAGCCCAGGCGAGCCGACCACTTGTCTAACGTAAGGCCATAACCCGTATAGGCAGCCAGGATATCGTTGTGGTGACGGTAGTGCGAACTATTGTCGCTGTCGTAGGTCTCATCCTTGTCGCCGGTGCCGAGGTTATAGCGGTCGTTGTCCGACTTGTTACGGCGCAGTATGTACTTGACGCCCGCCTCCCACGTGTGGTGCTTGGCAAAGGGCGTGGTGTAGTCTATCTGGAAGGTATGCTCCATGGTGTTCTCATCGCCGTCCATGCGCTGGTCGCGCATACGGTCTATGAAAGTCTGCCAGTCATCAGCGGCCTCGCGGTCAGTATAGAGATAACGGCTGTCTGAGGTCGACGGACTGCTCTCAAGCCGGTATGACAGGGTGAGCAGCCGATCCTTGACACTGAAAGAGCGCTGGTAGTCCAGACTGGCACTGTAGTCGTCCCAGTTTTCCTTACTGTGCGAGGGCGAGCGGTAGCCATAGAGCCGCTGCCCCGTGGCCGGCACCGTCGAGAAGGCCGTGTTTAGGGCGTCTCTTTTAGAGGTGAACTTGCTGAGCGAGAACGACCCCGTTATCAGTCGCAAAGTATCTATCTCGTAACTGGCCTCAACGTCACCGCCCTGCCACTGGCTATGTCCCTTGGTGTAGCCATCGGCCACGGTAGACGAGGTAACGGTGCCATCGGTGCCTATCTGGCTACGGTCGGAGTAAGTGTAGCCCTTAGGCGAGTGGTTACTACTGGCATTATAGTTGACGCTCATAGTCAGTTTACCCTGCTTCACCGTGGCATAGAGGCCACCACCATAACTACTGTTGTTGGCACGGCCCGAGAAAGTGGCGTTATAGCCCTCGGGGCCCTTACCCTCGGTGACAATGTTAAGGATGCCGCCCACGCCCTCGGCATCGTATTTCGGGCCAGGGTTGGTTATCACCTCTATCTTCTTGATGCTCGACGCAGGCATGCTCTTGAGCACCTCCTTGGGGTTCTTGGTCATCATGTTGTTGGGCTTGCCGTTCACATAGATTTTGAACGAGCTGTTGCCGTTGACCCGTATGTTGTCCTGCCCGTCTACAGTCACCATGGGCACCTTCTTGAGCATCTCTATCACTGTGTTGGTGTTGGCCTCGGGGTCGTCCTCCACGCTGTAGGCTATCTTGTCTACATCGGCCTTGACCAGGGGCTTATAGGCCATCACCTCGACCGTCTCCAGCTGGTTGCCGCCGTCCTGCAGGAGCAGCGTGCCCAGGTCTATGGTGCGTGTGGTGGCGTCTACGGTGTAGGCGCGCTGCATTGGCTTGCGCCCCATCGACCTTACCATGAGCAGATAGCTGCCCGTGCCGTTTGAGCTGATGCTGAAGCGCCCCTTGATGTCGGTGAGCGCCTGCTTTACGGGCTTGGCTGCCGAGTCGGCTCTCGCTATGGTCAGCGTGGCGTAAGGCTCGCCCTCGTGGGTGACCGAGTCGGCCACTACGCCTGTGATGGTGTAGCTGTGCTGGGTGTTCTGTGCTTTGGCGCATAGCGCGAGCATCAGTATGAGCGCCATGCTTATCAGGGTCTGTTTCATTGTCATGTCTGTTTTGGTTGTTGCAGCGTAGGGCACCGTGTCCATCGGTGCGGTTACACTACTAAAGACGATTGAAACGGTGATTATGGATGCCGTAGCCCCGTTTTTTAAGATTGTTTAACGCTGACAGCGCGCCCGCCGCCGTGGAGGTCATGTCTGCCGCCGTGGAGGTCATGGCTGTCGGCTCGTAACATAAGTCACGAGCCCACGTGCCTTATGTCACGAGCGCACGTATCGTAAGTCACGAGCTCTCGTACCTATTGATACGAGCCGGCGGGGGCACTCCCCACGTCGCCCATGAGGGTTGCCCCACCCTCTGGTCATGCACGCTCTGCCGAGCTGCGTGGCTTGCGGCTCCCGCGACCGTGCAGCCTACTGGCGCAGACGGTACTGCTGTGGCGACAGCCCCGCATGATGGCGGAAGTAGCGGGTAAGAGCGCTCTGGTCAGAGAAGTTGTAGTCGTCGGCTATCTGCTTCAGACTGCGCTTGGAGGTACGTAGGGCGAGCTTGAGCCTCAGCATGATGTACTCGTCGATGATGCGCTTGGGCGATACGCCGGTCCTGTCGCTGACGATGAGCCCCAGATACTTGCGCGAGATGTTCATGCGCTGCGCATAGTAGTTTACCTCGTGTCCCAAGCGGTATTCGTCTTCGAGCAGCTGCATAAACCGGTTGAACAGCTCTACCTTGCGCTGGGTGCCGCGGTCATTGCCCGGCTCGCGGGGATTGGCGAGCAGATAGTCGTAGAAACCCAGGAAGAACGCCTGCAGCTGCAGGGTCACGATGCGGTCGGTGAGCGTGTAGTGTTCTACGGTGAAATAGAAGCGGAAGATACGGAACATGCTGTCTACGACATGGGCGATGAGCTCGGGGTAGCCACACCGGCGGTCGGCTCTGAGCGTATCGTAGACCGTGTGCTCGATGTTGAGGCTCGCCGTACGCAGTATGTCGCTGCTGTAGATGATGGCGTCGGCAGAGAAGTCGTCGTCCATCATTTCCCATTTTATAACATCTCCAGGAAACATGATAAGCACGCTCTCGCCCTGCATATCCCAGTGGTCGAAGTTGATACGCACCGAGGCGATGCCCCTGTGGCTGTAGATGATGGCTCCCCGGTCGAGGGTGTGGCTCTCGCCGTCGATGGCGGCACTGCAGATGGTGGTAAGTTGGGTCTCTTGCATGCTGCAAAATTACTCCAAGTTTCCCAAAATGTCAAATTCTGGCGTATTTTTATTCACTGTTGCTTCCCAAATAGTAACTACCTTTGCACCGATTTTTAGAAAAGATATGAACAGAAGACTATTCTATGCGATAACCGTGTGTATCGCCATTACGACCAACGCTCATGCTCAGAATGAGCACAGGATGACTATCGGAGACATGTTTGGATTGATAGACCAGCACAACCGCACCATCCGCGCGGGCAAGACTGCTGTGGCAGCTGCCGGCGAGGGTGTCAGGGCAGCCCGCAGCCAGCGTCTGCCCGATGTGGGAGCCCAGGTTTCTGCCAGCTATATCGGCAATGCAGTGCTCACCGACCGCGACTTTACCCATGTGCATGGCCTCCATTCGCCCCACTTCGGCAACCAGCTGGTGGTAGACGCCCGCCAGACCGTCTATGCCGGCGGAGCCATCGATGCAGGCATCCGTCTGGCACAGCTGGGCGCCGACCAGGCTCGTGCCGAGCTGGCTCTCAATCTGCAGAGCCAGCGCTTCATCGCTCTGGGTCAGTATCTGGACCTGATGAAGACCGCAAACCGCGAGAGGGTGGTAGAGAACAACATCGCGCTCACCCAGAAGCTCATCGACAACATTACCGAGAAGCAACAGCAGGGCGTGGCGCTCAAGAACGACATCACCCGATACGAACTGCAGATGGAGCGGCTCCGTCTGAGTCTTACCCAGCTGCACAACAGCCGCCGCATACTCAACCACCAGCTCTGCAACACGCTCGGACTGCCTATAGACTATGCGATAGAGCCTGCCGACGATGCCTGCTCTGCCCTCTATGGCAAGGATGGCGAGGCCTACTGGCAGACTGCAGCCGTGGCGGCAAGCCCTAAACTGGTGATGGCGGGCGTGGGCGAGCAGATGGCACGCCAACAGGAGCGCATCGCCAAGAGCGAACTGCTGCCCAAGGTGGCTCTCGTGGCGCAGAACAACTTCAACGGTCCCATCACCTTTGAACTGCCGCCCGTAGACAAGAATCTCAACGTGTGGTATGTGGGCGTGGGCGTGCAGTATCAGCTGTCGGCGCTCTTCAAGAGCAACCGCAAGCTGGCGCAGGCCCGACTCAACTCCCGCAACGCCGCCGAGCGCAAGGAGGTGGCTGCCGAGCAGGTAAACAACGAGATACAGGCTGCCTATACCCTCTATCTGCAGAGCTATGCCGAGCTCGAAACCCAGCAGAAGAGCGTGGAGTTGGCGCGCCTGAACTATCAGGTGGTCAACAACCGCTATCTCAACCAGCTGGCGCTCATCACCGACATGATAGACGCTACCAATATGAAACTCGACGCCGAACTGGGCGAGGTCGATGCGCGCATCAATATCGCCTATGCCTATTATAAGATGAAGTACATAGCCGGGCAACTGTAGCCACCGGCACCCCTACGCCCCATACCCTATACACCAACCCAAGGGTCGCCACCGGCTGACCCGCAACAACCATCAAGATGAAGAATATCAAGAAATACGTTTACAACAGCGTGGTGCTCCTGCTCATTGTCATCGGAGCCAGTATCGTCATTGTCAATTTCGGCCACTTCGGCCATGTAGAGTTTACCGACAACGCCCGTGTGCGCCAGCACGTCACTCCCCAGAACACCCGTGTGCAGGGTTTCGTCAAGGAGGTAAGGTTTGAGGAGTTCCAGCACGTCAAGAAGGGCGACACCCTGGTGGTCATCGAGGACACCGAGTTTCGTCTGCGTCTGGCCCAGGCCCAGGCCGACCTTGCCCGTGCCGAAGAGGGCTCCAAGGCCACTGGCTCCAGCATAGCCACCACCGAAGCGGGCATGCAGGTGACCGATGCCAGCATCGAGGAAGCCCGTGCCCATCTGGACAACGCCCGTCGCGAGGACGCCCGCTTCGAAGCCCTGCTCGCCAAGGAGGCTGTGACCCGCCAGCAGTATGACAATGTGCATACCGCCTACCTCAGTGCCAAAGCCAGATACGAGCAGGCGGCTCGCTCGCGTGCCACCCAGACCAGCGTCAAGGCCGAGCAGGGCCACCACCTATCTGCCTCTATCAGCACGCTGCGACTCGCCCAGGCTGCCGTCCAGCTGGCCCAGCTCTACCTCTCCTACTGCTACATCATCGCTACCTGCGACGGCGTGGTGGGTACCAAGGACATCCAGGAAGGCATGCTCGTGCAGCCCGGTCAGACCCTGGTAAACATCGTCGATGCCGGCAGCATGTGGGTCGAGGCCAACTACAAGGAGAGCCAGCTCGACCATATCCTCGAAGGGTCTGAGGCGCAGCTCACCGTCGATGCCGTGCCCGGTATCGTCTATCGGGGTCGCGTGGAGCGCATCAGCCGTGCCACGGGCAGCGCCTTCTCGCTCCTTCCCATCGACAATGCCACTGGCAACTTTGTCAAGGTCGAGCAGCGCGTCACCGTGCGCATCGCCCTCGACGGCAACAGCGCCGAAGACCTTGCCCGCCTGCATGCCGGGTACAACGTGGAGTGTGAGGTGAAATACTGATTACGACGCCAAGGACGATTATGATACCAATGCCTCCTCCCCCACAGACAGCAGGCATGGGCTTCAATATGCCCATGTTCCGCGACTGGGTGCCACGGTGCATCCGGCCGTGGATATATGTGCTGTGTGCGTTCTGCATCCAGTTCTCTGGTGGTATGTACCTTGGTTCGCTTGAGGCCATCCAGGGTTCCACCAACTTCATGATAGAAGACCTGATGATGCTGCTCTATGCCAGTCTTGCCGGCATGGCCATCTACTTCCCCATGCTCTTCCGCATGAAGTTCCGCTTTACCAACCAGCAGTTGCTCATCACCTCGGCGGTGGTCATAGCCGTGACCAACCTCGTGACCATCCATACCACCTTCATGCCGCTACTGCTGGTGGTGTGCTTCATAGGCGGCATGGCCAAGCTGCAAGGCACCTTTGAGTTGATGAGCAACATCCAGCTGTGGATAACTCCCCGCCGCGACTTTGCCGTGTTCTTCCCCGTGCTCCACATCGTGCTGCTCACGTCTATCGAGGGCAGCGCCTTCCTGGCGGCGTGGTTTGGCTATCACTTCACCTGGCAGATGATGCACGTATTCATCATCGGCACCATGTGCGTGGTGGTGGGCGTGCAGCTGGTGATGTGCCGCCCCTTCTGCCCCATGCCCAACAGGATAAGCCTGCGTGGCATCGACTTCTGCAGCGGTCTGCTTATCAGTCTGCTCATGCTCGTGCTGTCCTACATCTTCGTCTATGGCGACTACAAGATGTGGATGGACAGCCGCACACTGCGCATCCTGACGGGCGTGGCGCTGGCTCTGGCGGGCGTGGTGGTACACAGACTGCTCAGGGTGGCCAATCCCTATGTAGACCTGAGAATCTTCAGGCTGCGCAACATAGTGCCCATCATGGTGGTGGTGACTATGGGCGAGCTTCTCTTAGGCTGCGAGCACACCCTCGAGGAAATACTCTATACCGAGGTGATACGGCTGGAAGAGCATACCAAGGCACAACTGCTCTTATGGGCACTGCCCGGCGTCTATCTGGGCATAGCCATCGACCTGTTGTGGCTCAAGGTGATGAAGTGGAAGGTGTGGAAACTCTTTGCCCTTGGCTTCGGCTTCATCCTGGCTTATGCCCTGCTCATGTACTTCAGACTCGACATGCAGGTCAACATCGAGCAGTTCCGTCTGCCTATCATCTGCCGTGGTGCGGCTTATGCCATTCTCGCCGCCACGCTCATGTGGGCTCTCAACGAGTCTGCCCCCAGTCTGGAACAGTTCTTCATGGGGCTCTTCGTGTTCAATATCTTCCACATGTATCTCGCCGGTGCTGCCGGATATGGCATCTACACCCACTGGTTCTCCTGGTTCATGAACGACGACATAGCCCGCTACGGCCAAGGGCTCACGCTGACGCGTCTGGACCTGTCGCAGATGAATTTCCCTGCCTTTATGGAGCAGTATATACGCAGTATGATGAGCGTAGCCCTCAAGCAGATATATGGTATAGTGGTCTGGATAAGCGGCTGCATGACTCTGCTCTTCCTGGCGCTCGACATACCGGCGGTAAGGACCAATGTGCGCAAGGTGCCGCTATGGCCTGTCTATGGCATAGAGTATCTCGGCAGATTGGCGCAGCGTCTGAAATAGGCTGCCCATACGCCCGGACCGCCTCTTGTCGCCTCTGGCAAGAGGCAGTGGCTGCGTGCGTATCGTCTGGAAACGCATAAGACCGACAAGGGTAGTGGCGCGTCTATATATAATATAATGTATATTGGGAGGGCGCAACGACAAGCGGCTTGAAAGGGTGGGCAACGCCACTCTCTCAAGCCGCTCTTCCTGTATAGTCAGCCAAGGAGTGAGGTTCGCTGACGGCTCAGAACCTGAGGTGTTCATCCATAAGCCTAATTGTTTGCAATAACTTTTCTGCCGGTTACACGGCGCAGTCTGTGGTCATCCTCTCGCCTGGGTAGAGCCATGCGGCATCTCTGCAACGGCAGCAGAGGGTGGCAGAGCAGGTCGGCAGCCGTCGCCCGATGTTGGAAGTGGCTGCCGGAGTGGTCATCGGCGACACAAATGGACAGATAATCAGCGTGGAAATGAATAAAATGGATGGTGAACGTAAAAAATACGAGGAAAAAGATTGTCGTATCGTTTTATCTTTTTATATTTGGGCATTCCTTTCTAAACCAGGAGTTTTGCGGAATTGCGCTTTGTGAATGTGTAATAAAACTATAAGCCTATGAAACCACTATCAATGATGCTGACAGTACTGGCTGTCATGTTTGTGATGCCGATGGGCGCCCAGACGCCCGCCACAGCCCCAACGTGCAAGGTTACGGGAACGGTGATGGACAAGGAGACCGGCGAGCCCGAGATGATGGCCACCGTATGCGTGGCACACAAGTCGCTGCCGGGCACCGGCGTGAAGAAGGTGCTGGCCGATAGCGTTGGCCGATTTGAGGTGGTGGTGCCCGTCATGCCCGGCCAATACACCGTCACCGCAGCCATGGTGGGCAGAGTGGCAGAGCCCCGTCGCTTCGCTCTGACGGAGGGACAGAAAGTCATGGACATAGGAGCCGTCTATGTCGCCGATGATGTGAAGATGCTGAAAGAGGTAACGGTGGATGCACAGAAACCGCTGGTGACGATGGATGTGGACAAACTGATCTACGATGTGGCGTCGGACCCCGACGCCAAGATACTGCGACTCTCGGAGATGATGGGCAAGGTGCCACTGATAAGTGTAGACGGCGACGGCAATATAGAGATGAATGGCACCAAGAAGTTTCTCATCCTGCAGAACGGTCGCAAGACCGCCGTCACGCGCAACCCCAAGGAGGTGCTGCGCAGTCTGCCTGCCGAGATGGTCAAGAGCATTGAAGTCATCACTTCGCCGGGTGCCCGGTATGATGCCGAGGGCATAGGCGGCGTTATCAACATCGTGATGCGCTCGCAGTATGAGGGCCATCTTACCACCCTGTCGGCCGATGCAGGTACGGTGGCCTACAACGGCAGCGTGATGACGATGAGCAAGATAGGCCGGTTTGCCTTTGACGCCAACTTCTCTTACAACCGCATACTGGCGCCCGAGGACAGGACGTCGCTGCTGCGCAATGGCTACGGCGCGGGTGGCGCCACCCAACTCAAGAGCGTGAACAGCACCAAGTCGCAGGATAACACCGAGTTTGCCTCGGTCAACGCCAGCTACGAGATAGACAGCGTGCAGATGATTACTTTCTCGCTGATGGGTATGGGCGCCCAACAGCACATGATGAGTGACGAGCGTACCGGCATGTGGAGCCAGGGCAACAGTCAGGCAGACTACTCGTATCTGCGCCATGGCAATCTGAAGAACTCGATGCTCAACGGCACCCTTAATCTGGACTACCAGCGCAACGGAAGGCGCAACCACCAGCGCGTCACCACGCTGTCGTATCAGCTGAGTACCGGTCCGTCGCACAGCAAGGACATCACCCAGTATGCCGACATCGTGAGTGGCGGCACGGCGAGCCTGATAGAACAGCTCCAGCTCTATGACAACCGCTCCAACCGTGACAACAAGACCAACGAACACACCCTGCAGCTGGACTATAGCACACCACTGGGCAGACAGCACACGCTGGAAGTGGGCGCCAAGTACATCCTGCGCAACAACGAGAGCCAGAATGACCTCTATGACAGCAGGGCCATGTCGGGGCAGTGGGCCCACAACGACCTGCGGAGCAACCACTACAAAAACCGCAATGACATCGTGGGCGGTTATCTCAGCTATACCTACCGCGGAAAGACCGTCTCGGTGATGCCGGGCCTGCGCTACGAATATACCTATCAGGACATCAAGTATCTGGCAGGCCCCATAGGCGCCGAGGGCAACTACTCGAGCCACTATGCCAACGTGGTGCCGTCGGTGAGGGTCAACCTGAAGCTCGCCAAGGCCCAGTCGCTGAGGCTGGAGTACGGCAAGAGGCTGGCACGCCCCAGTATATACTATCTCAATCCCTACTTCAACAACCAGAACCCGCAGAACATCGTGCAGGGCAACAGCAGCCTGGATGCAGAAAACAGCTATAACCTGGGCGCCACCTATGGATGGTTTACCCGCAAGACCAACCTCAGTCTGAGCCTGAGTTACCGCCATCTGAGCAATGGTATCGAGAGCTACAGCAGACTGATAGGCGAAGGGGGCGAGTATTTCGACAACGGCAAGCACTATGCCGCGCCCGGTGCCGTCTATACCACCTATCTCAATGTAGGCAAGGTGGAGCGTACGGCTGTGAATGTCTACTACAAGTGGAACCTCACCTCCAAGCTCTGGCTCACGTTGAGCATGGGAGCCGCCTATATAGACCTCAGAGCGCCCAGCCGCCAGCTGCAGAACCACGGATGGACCGGCAACGCAGACCTCAACCTGTCGTGGAGGCTGCCCGCAGACATCTCGCTCTATGCCATCCTGTCGGCGCGGTCGAGAGACATCACGCTGCAGGATAGGGTAGACGGTCTCGTGTATAACTACTTCTCGCTGTCGCGTCCGTTCCTGCGCAGCAAGCGCCTCATCGTGTCGCTGCGTGCCGCCGACCCGTTTCATAAGTGGCTCACCCGTACCACTTATACACAAGGCCCCGGCTATCAGAGCCAGTCGGACAGACGCTATTCGCGTCAAGGCATCAGCATAGGCGTCAGCTATCGTCTGGGCGACATGAAGTACTCCAAGACCAAGCGCTCGCGTCACTCTATCTATAATGACGACCTGAAGAAAGCGCCCACGGCGAAGTAGCGCCGTAAACCCCACCGCGGCGGGCAAGGCGTAGACGGGCAAGGAGATGGACAAGCACCGGGCAGAGGGCAGCGGCAAAGGTACGCCGGCGACCGCAGACTCTGCCCGGATGCTGTATAATGTGGATGCGCGGCGCGATAGGAGTATTTCGCGGCATGAAATGGTGATTGCAAACCTTGATACGACGATTTCAAGGTTTGCAATCAGTCTGATGATGGTCACGGCGACATCGGAGGGTGTCGGCTTTGCGGTGTCTTGCTGCTCCTTGATAATGTCTCGCCGCTCCCTGACTTTGTCTCGCTGCTCCCCGCCAGTGTCGGTGCGCTCCCTGCTGCCGTCAACCACCGCGGTCTGGATAGAGACTACGGTCGTGGTCGTAATCGTCGTGAGGCATCTCGGAGGAGTCAGAGCGGGCCTGATGGGAGTCGCCCTTTCAGCGTTAAATACAATTAATTGTGATAGAAAATCGGGAAAACACACTCGTGAATGAATTTTTATTGCTAAATTTGCATGCAATAAATTTCAAAAATACATATGTCATCATTTGTTGCAGATAAAGTAGTGATGGACGGTCTCACTTTCGACGACGTCCTCTTGATTCCCGCTTATTCAGAAGTGTTGCCCAAGACGGTAGAGTTGAAAACCATGTTTTCGCGCCATATTGAGCTCAATGTGCCTTTTGTGACGGCTGCCATGGACACCGTGACCGAGTCGTCGATGGCCATCGCCATTGCCCGCGAGGGAGGTATCGGTGTGATACACAAGAACATGAGCATCGACGACCAAGCCCGTCAGGTGGCAATCGTGAAGCGTGCTGAGAACGGTATGATCTACGACCCCGTGACCATACGCAAGGGCCGCACCGTGCAGGATGCGCTGGCCATGATGCACGACTACCACATCGGCGGCATACCCGTAGTGGATGAGGAAAACCATCTGGTAGGTATCGTCACCAACCGCGACCTGCGCTTCGAGCGTCGCCTGGACAAGACCATCGACGAGGTGATGACCAGCGAGAATCTGGTGACCACCCATCAGCAGACCGACCTGGCTGCGGCTGCACAGATTCTGCAGGAACATAAGATAGAGAAACTCCCGGTGGTAGATGCCGAGAACCATCTCGTGGGTCTTATAACCTATAAGGATATTACCAAGGCCAAGGACAAACCTATGGCCTGCAAGGACGACAAGGGTCGTCTGCGTGTGGCTGCCGGAGTGGGCGTCACCAAGGACACGCTGGAGCGCGCTGCAGCCCTGGTGGGCGCAGGTGCCGATGCCATCGTGATAGACACAGCCCACGGTCACTCACTGGGCGTGGTAGAGAAGCTGCGCGAGGTCAAGGCTGCCTTCCCCGGTATAGACATCGTGGTGGGCAACGTGGCTACAGGTGCCGCAGCCAAGATGCTGGTAGACAATGGTGCCGACGCCATCAAGGTGGGCATCGGTCCGGGCTCAATCTGTACTACCCGTGTGGTAGCCGGTGTGGGTGTGCCCCAGCTGAGCGCTGTCTACGACGTCTACTCTGCACTCCAGGGTACTGGCGTGCCACTGATTGCCGATGGCGGTCTGCGCTATTCGGGCGACATTGTCAAGGCTCTCGCCGCCGGCGGTTCGTCGGTGATGATAGGCTCGCTCGTTGCCGGTACCGAGGAAAGTCCTGGCGATACCATCATCTTCAACGGTCGTAAGTTCAAGAGCTATCGCGGAATGGGTTCGCTCGAGGCTATGGAGCAGAAGAACGGCTCTAAGGACCGCTACTTCCAGGGCGACACCACCGATGTGAAGAAGCTGGTGCCCGAAGGCATCGCCGGCCGCGTGCCCTACAAGGGAACTGTACAGGAGGTTATCTACCAGCTCATTGGCGGTCTGCGCTCGGGTATGGGCTACTGCGGAGCTGCCACCATCGACCTGCTGCACAATGCCAAGTTTACCCGTATCACCAATGCTGGTGTGCTGGAGAGTCATCCCCACGACATCACCATCACCAGTGAGGCGCCTAACTACAGCCGCCACGAGTAATATATATAATAAGGTATAGAGCAAGATGAAACAAACAACAATACTACTGATGGCTGCCGCACTCTGGTGGGGCAGCCCAGTTCATGCTCAGAGCGACCCCGTCATCATGACGGTCAACAACAAGCCTGTGCTGCGCTCGGAGTTTGAGTACTCGTACAACAAAAACAACAATGCGGGCGTCATAGACCGCAAGAGCGTGAAGGAGTATGTCGATTTGTTCATCAACTACAAGCTGAAGGTAGAGGCGGCTCTCGATGCGAAATTGGACACGATGGAGTCGTTTCGCAAGGAGTTTGCCACTTACCGTGACCAGCAGATACGTCCATCGTTTGTCACACCCGAAGACGTGGAGGCCCAGGCCAAGAGCGTCTATGCCGAATACCGGCAGCGTGTGGACGGCAACGGCGGACTGGTTAAGCCGGCGCATATCCTCGTGATGCTGCGCCAGAAGACCACTCCGGAGAAGGTGGCTGCAGCCAAGGCGCGCATAGACTCAATCTACAGCGTGCTGCAGGCGGGAGCCGACTTTGCCGACGTGGCTCGCCGTCTCTCTGACGACAAAGGCTCTGCCCAGCAGGGTGGTGAACTGCCGTGGATAGAGCACGGACAGACGCTCAAAGAGTTTGAAACCCAGGCCTACGCCCTCGAGAAAGGGCAGATGAGCCGTCCCTTTGAGTCGCCGGCAGGATGGCACATAATCCTGATGAAAGACCGCCGCATGTGTATGCCCTACGACACACTGCGAGCGTCAATCCTGCAGTTTGTAGAACGCAGGGGAATGGTCGAGGCCATCATCAACCAGCGCATCGACTCGATAGCGCGCCAGCAGGGCACCAATGTGTCGCACGAGGAGGTGCTCACCGCCCGCATGAAGGAACTCGAGGCCCAGCAGCCCGAGCTGCGCTATCTCATCCAGGAGTATCACGACGGTCTGCTGCTCTTCGAAATGAGCAACCGCACCGTATGGGAGAAAGCCCAGAACGACAAGGAAGGTCAGGAGAACTACTTCAAGGCCAACCGCAAGCGCTACAAGTGGACTGAGCCTCACTACAAAGGCATTGCCTATCACACCCGTATCCAGGCAGACATCGCCGCGGTGAAGAAAGCGGTGAAGGGGCTGCCCTTTGACAAATGGGCTGAGCGGCTGCGCACCACATTCAACAATGACAGCATCCTGCGCATACGCGTAGAGAAAGGTATATTCGTCAAAGGCGACAACAAGACCGTCGACCGACTGGTCTTCAAGACCGGCGATGAGGCCAAGCCCAACAAGGACTTCCCCTTCGACGCCGTCTATGGCAAGAAACTCAAGGCCCCTAAAGAGGCAGCCGACGTGAACGCCCTCGTGGTGGCCGACTATCAGGAGTATCTCGAGGAGAAGTGGGTCGGGGAGTTGCGTAAGCGGTATACTTTCACGGTCAACGAGGATGTGGTAAACACGGTAAACAAACATTAGAAGATGAAGAATATATATAAAATAGGTATAGGTGCTGCTGCCCTCACGCTGATAGCCGGCGGCAACGCGATGGCTGGCAAGGGCCAGTGGGTCATGAAAGGCCAGGCGCCCAAAGATACCGTCAAGGTAGCTAAAGACACAGTGGCCAACGTGCCCGAGTCGGCCGTGGTCGACGAAGTAATCTGGGTGGTGGGCGACGAGCCCATCCTCAAGTCGGATGTCGAGACTATGCGCCTGCAGGGACAGATGGAAGGCATGCAGTGGAAAGGAGACCCCGACTGTGCCATCCCTGAACAGATGGCAGTGCAGAAGCTCTTCCTCCATCAGGCCGAGATAGACTCTATCGAGGTGTCTGAGAGCGAAGTGACCACAAGCATAGACCAGCAGATAAACTACTGGATCTCGATGGCGGGCTCTAAAGAGAAGCTCGAAGAGTATCGTAACCAGACCGTAGCCCAAATGCGCCAGCAGATGCGTGATGAATTCAAGAACCAGCAGCGTATCGAGAAGATGCGCAAGGAACTGGTAAAGGATGTGGCGACGACTCCGAGCGAGGTGCGCAAGTACTTCGACAAGCTGCCCGTAGACAGTTTGCCCTTCGTGCCAGTAGAGGTCGAGGTGCAGATTATCACCCGCCAGCCCAAGGCTACCCGTGAAGAGATAAACAAGGTCAAGGAGGAGCTACGCAACTTCACCGACCGCGTAACCCGTGGCGAGACATCGTTTGCCACGCTGGCGCGCCTCTACTCAGAGGACCCAAAATCAGCCCGAAGTGGCGGTGAGCTCGACTATGTAGGCCGAGGTATGCTCGACCCAGCCTTCGCCAATGTGGCATTCAACCTCACCGACCCCAAGAAGATTTCCAAGATTGTGGAGTCTGAGTTCGGTTTCCATATCATCCAGCTCATCGACAAGCGAGGTGACCGTATCAAGGTGCGCCATATCCTGCGCATACCCAAGGTAGACCATGAGGTGGTCGAGAAGACGCGCTTGCGCCTTGACTCTATCGCCGACGAAATCCGCGAGGGCAAGTATTCGTTTGAAGAGGCTGCCTCTTACATCTCGGACGACAAGGATACCCGCAACAACAATGGACTTATGGCCACAAACCAGACAGAGGAAGGCCGAACATCACGTTTCCAGATGAAGGATCTGCCCACTGAGGTGGCACAGCAGGTGGAAAACATGCAGGTGGGCGATGTGTCAAAAGCCTTTGAGATGATTAACGCGAAGGGACAGAAGGTCTGCGCCGTCATCAAGCTCAAGAGCCGCATCCCCGGTCATCGCGCTACGCTGGCAGAGGACTACCAGCTGCTCAAGAACATCGTGCTCAACAAGATGCGCGAGGAAAAACTGCACAACTGGGTGGTCGACAAAATCAAACATACGTATGTTTGGATGGCCGACAGATACAAGAACTGTGATTTTGAATACCAAGGTTGGGTGAAATGACGAAAGGTAAACAAGTAAAGATATATTTATCAGGGCATAGAATTGCATTGGTTGCAGTTCTATGCTTTTTTGCGCTTTGCGTGCAGTCGGTGGTGACGCAGAAGAAGCACAAGCCCAAAGGCAAGGATGAGAAGATTTATCTCATCCATTCCGATGAACTCAAGTTTGACCACTATGGCATGAACCCCGATGCGCAGATAGCCAAGGGACGTGTCCACTTCCGCCACCAGGGTGCCGAGCTCTGGTGCGACAGTGCCTACTTCTATCAGGAGTCCAACTCGGTAAAAGCCTTCGGCAACGTGCGCTTCCGCCAGGGTGACACGCTCTCGCTCACTTCCCGCTATGCCGACTACGACGGCGTGGAGCAGCGTATGGCGGCACGCTACAATGTGGTGCTGACCCACCGCAAGCAGGTGCTCAGAACCGACAGCCTCAACTACGACCGACTCTACAACTACGCTTACTTCCTTGAGGGCGGTGTGCTCGAGGACGGCAAGGACAAGCTCGTGGCTGACTGGGGAAAGTACAATCTTGAGACCCGCGAGGCTGTCTTCTACTACAATGTGCGTATGCGCAGCGAAGACACTGACATCGCCACCGACACTCTCTATTACGATACCCGAAAGTCGCAGGCCCATATCGTTGGCCCAGGTTCGACGATACATACCAAGGATGGCGTGGTGCTCACCACCGATGCCTACTATGACACCAAGACCGACAAAGCCCAGCTCTTCAATCGCTCACGACTCGAGGACAGTCAGAAGGTGCTCGAGGGCGACAGCCTCTTCTACGCCAAGGATGGCGACAGCTACGGCTACGGACGCGTGGTCTACATAGACAAGAAGAACAAGAACTCGCTCGTCTGTGACAAGCTCAAGTACAACGAGAAGACCGGCGAAGGCTATGCCACCAAGCGTGCGCTGCTCAAGGACTTTTCGCAGAGTGCCGACACGCTCTACGCCCATTCCGACTCTATCCGCATCTACACTTTCAATATCAATACCGACTCTGTCTATCGCAAGATACACTGCTACAACCACGTCAGCGTCTATCGCACCGATGTCCAGGCCATCAGCGACTCTATCGTCTTCAACAGCCAGGACTCCTGCATGACCATGTACAAGGACCCGGTGGTGTGGAACGGCGGCAGACAGTTGCTCGGCGAAGTCATACGCGTCTACATGAACGACTCGACCATCCGCTTTGCACAGGTAGACGGCCAGGCATTCTCGGTAGAGCAGTTGCCAGACAAGCAGCACTACAACCAGGTGTCGTCGCGACTGATGAATGCCTACTTCGAAGCAGGCAGCATACGCCAGACCGAGGCCATAGGCAACGTGAGGACCGTGTATTACTACACCGACGAGAAAGACAGTTCGCTTGTGGCGCTCAACTACATGGAGACCGACACCCTGCGCATGTTTCTCTCGCCCGAGCGTCAGTTGGAGAAGGTATGGGCAAGCAAGCCGCAAGGCACGATGTACCCCATGACGCAAATCCCGCCCGGCACGGAGCGCCTCGATGTCTTTGTGTGGCTCGAGGACCTGAAGCCCCGCGACAAGGACGACATCTTCAATTGGCGAGGTAAGAAAGCCGGCGAAGGACTCGTGGTGCGCAAGCGTCAGGAGGCCCCTCTCCAACATCTTGACCACGATGGGCTGGTTGAATAGCCGCAAGCCGCAAGGTTTCCACCATACCTATATTTATATAGATGAGCGCAACGAAGCCGTGCGCCGTCTCAGACAGAGTAGGGTGGAAGCGGCGGCAGATGAGGCTTCTCTTACCGCTGCGGCCACCGATGCCGAACCCTCGGTCGTAACCGCCGCGCCATCAGGAGATGACGCCGCTCCATCGGTCGATGCGTCTGCGACCAAGTCCGTCTCCGCTGCGCCTTCAGCCGATAACCTTGCGACCAAGTCCGACTCCGCCACTCCCGCGCCAGAGACCTCGCCAGCCGGACCGCTCTTCGTCTCGGCATTGGCAGAGCGCCGCCGCCAGTCGCGCGATGCCGCCATGAGGTTGGTGGGCGCCATCGTCGTCCCGCTGCTCATGCTCTTTCTCGTTCTTACCATTTTTATCTTCCTCCTTTAGCAAATCATCATTATGAGCGATATTATCCAATTACTCCCCGACTCGGTGGCCAACCAGATAGCCGCCGGCGAGGTGATACAGCGTCCCGCCAGCGTCATCAAGGAACTGGTCGAAAACTCAGTCGATGCCGGTGCCCGTCACATTCAGGTGCTCGTGACCGACGCAGGTCGCACGGCGATTCAGGTAATCGACGACGGCAAGGGAATGAGCGAGACCGACGCCCGACTGTCGTTTGAGCGCCACGCCACGTCCAAAATCCGACAAGCCCAGGACCTCTTCGCACTCACCACGATGGGCTTCCGAGGCGAGGCGTTGGCTTCCATAGCCGCTGTGGCACAGATTGAACTGCGTACTCGCCAAGAAGCCGACGAGCTGGGCACCCATCTGTCTATCTCGGGCTCACGCTTCACAGGTCAGGAACCATGTTCGTGCCCGTCGGGAAGCAACTTCCTCATCGAAAACCTCTTCTACAACGTTCCCGCACGCCGCAAGTTTCTCAAGTCCAATTCCACCGAGCTCGCTAACATCGTCACCGCCTTCGAGCGCATCGCGTTGGTCTATCCCGACATAGCCTTTACCCTCTCGAGCAACGGCACCGAGATGTTCAATCTGCGCTCCGGAAGTCTCCGCCAGCGCATTGCCGACATCTTCGGACGCAAGATGGACAGCGACCTCATCCCCGTAGAGGTCGAGACCACCCTCTGCAGCATCAAGGGATATGTGGGCAAGCCCGAAACATCCAAGAAGAAAGGCGCCCAGCAGTATTTCTTTGTCAACGGGCGCTACATGAAGCATCCCTACTTCAACAAGGCGGTGATGGCAGCCTTCGAGCGACTCATACCGATGGGCGAACAGGTGCCATACTTCATCTATTTCACCATCGAGCCAGCCAATATCGATGTCAACATCCACCCCACCAAGACCGAGATAAAGTTTGAAAACGAGCAGGCCATCTGGCAGATTCTCTCTGCCGCTGTGCGCGAGTCGATAGGCGTCTTCAACGATGTGCCGTCCATCGACTTCGATACCGAAGACCGTCCCGATATCCCCGTCTTCACCCAGCACGCGCCCCAGGTCGAGGCCCCGCGCGTCAACTACAATCCCCACTACAACCCCTTTACCCCCGACACCTCGTCGCCGTCGTCATCAGTGCCCTGCGACTGGCAGCAGCTCTATGCCGATACACCCTCTGCCGACGCCAGCGAGGGCGAAGACTTCTTCGCCGCCAAGCCCGTGAGCAACGCCAATATCTCCGACGACCGTTCGCCCGTCCACTACCAGTACAAGGGCCGTTACATCATGACCGCCGTCAAGTCGGGCCTGATGATTATCGACCAGTGTCGCGCCCATTACCGCATCCTTTTCGAGAAATACCTCCTCCAGATGCAAAACAAGAAGGGTGACGCCCAACGAGTGGTCTTCCCCGAGGTCTTGCAGCTCACCCCCGACGACGCGGCCATGTTGCAGGAGGTGATGCCTGAGCTCGTTGACATGGGCTTCGAACTCACCGACCTCGGAGCCAACAGCTATGCCGTCAACTCCATCCCCGCCGACGTCGAGGGCATCAGCGTCACCGCCCTCATCACCGACATGCTGGCTGCCGCCCGCGAGAAGGGCAGTGGCATCAAAGACGATATCAATCATCGGCTTGCGTCGAGCATGGCCCGACATGCTGCCATCCCGCAGGGACAAGTGCTTAGCAACGTCGAGATGGAGAATATCGTCAACCAACTCTTCGCCTGCTCCAATGTCAACTATTCGCCCGACGGCAAAAACATCCTCTGCATCCTCAAACAGCAAGAGATAGAGAAACTGCTGGGCTAATCATCTCGCTCCAGCCTTACTCCAGCCCCGGTTCGGTCCTCTAAATCATCAAGATTGAGGCAGAACCGGGGCTTTTCGTTGCTCTTGGGTCCTGAAAATGGCGTCTCCAGGTTCATAAATGTGTAAAAAAGTGTTTATGCAGTATAAATAAACTGAAATTAATTACATAGTTACGCTTTTTGTAACTATTTTTTTGAAGAAAACTATAAGAGCTATGGAAAATTTAACTAACTTTGCATACACTAACATACGTAGGTGCGCGTAATGCAAGGCATCCCGCGTCGACGTGAATAGCGAACAACGAGATTATTGATTGTTTAATATAAAAGTTATGAAAAAATTATTGATTGTATTGGCTTTTGCCAGCGTGTCTCTGTGCACATTTGCACAGGATGCAGATCCTACACTGAAGCACAGTGTAGCAACTAATTCTTTCTGGAGCAACTGGTTCATCCAGGTAGGTGGTGAATGGAATGCATGGTATTCAGGTCAGGAGCACGGCTCAGGCCTGTCACATAGCCCTCTGAAGGGTTTCCGTTCTAACCCCGGTGTTGCTGTTGCTGTAGGTAAGTGGTTCACTCCCGGCATCGGTCTCCGTACTAAGGTACAGGGTATCTGGGGCAAGCAGGTTAACCACACTCCCGCACGTCAGGACGTAGGTAACAAGTATTGGGTGGCTCAGGAGCAGGTTCTGTTCAACCTCAGCAACCTTATCTATGGTTACAACCCTGAGCGCGTTTGGAACTTCGTTCCTTTCCTCGGTGGTGGCTTTGGCCGTTCTATGAGCTACAACTCTTATGCTCTCGGTCTCAGCGCTGGTCTTCTCAACCAGTTCTATGTAAGCAAGAAGGTCGCTATCAATGTTGAACTTGGCTGGATTGTCAGCGAGAACGACAAGGATGGCAATGCTGCTTTCACAGGTACTGGCCGTGGTTGGGATTCTCACGACAACCACCTCTATGGTGAAGTTGGTCTTACCTTCAACCTGGGTAAGGCTTCTTGGGACAAGACTCCTGATGTAGACGCTATCAAGGCTCTTTCTCAGTCTCAGATTGACGCTCTCAACGCACAGCTCAACGACGCTAACGCTGAGAACGCTCGCCTGAAGAAGCTCCTGGCTGAAAAGTCAAATGAGACTCCTGCTGTTAAGGAACTCGTACACACTCCTGTATCAGTATTCTTCAACATCAACAAGTCTAAGATCGCTTCTAAGAAGGACCTCGTAAACGTACAGGCTCTCGCCAAGTACGCTGTTGACAACAACTCTAAGTTGGTTGTTACAGGTTTCGCTGATAGCGCTACCGGTAAGCCCGCTTACAACCAGGCACTGTCTGAGAAGCGTGCTGCAACTGTTGCTGACGAGCTCGTTAAGATGGGCGTAAGCCGCGACAACATTACTACTAAGGGTAATGGTGGCGTTGATGAACTGTCTCCAGTTTCTTTCAACCGTCGTGCAACTGTTACTGTTGCTGAGTAATTTATATTAGCAATACATCCAAGGGGAGTACTTCGGTACTCCCCTTTTTTATTGCCTTTGTCCGAACACTCCCGACCGTCGAGCTGTCCCTCCTGACCGCAGTTTGCGCGTTAGTGACCTCCATACTGACCCTTCCGCCCTCCATGCTGCCCGTTCCGTCCGCCACGCTGACCCTCCCGAGCATTATGTTAATTCTCCGGCCCATCACACAGCCCCTTCCGCCCAACATGCTGCTCCTTCTGGCCATGGTGTTGATACTCCTTCCTACCGAGCTGACTCTCCCGCTTATATATATTAATAAGGTGTAATCCGCAGTCGCCACTACCACCGCGCCGCCGATAGAGCCAACGCTGCTCGCTGCTCCCAGGGTTCTGTCTTTAATCGTCGCAATCCAAAGATAAGTCCCGATAAGAAGCATGTATCTCCCCGCCGCGCGGAGGAGCCTCTGAGAGAGT
>ERZ1023862.37-NODE-37-length-24185-cov-11.132283_pt1 | contig 24185 bp, 26 predicted proteins | sample MGYA00380388_ERZ1023862 | MGnify/ENA primary metagenome ERZ1023862 (study PRJEB33179, sample SAMN07449007) | human gut metagenome | biome: Human-gut; feature: Human associated habitat; material: Faeces | host: Homo sapiens | place: India: Bhopal | collected... | reverse complement strand
GGGGTGCGAGGCATCATTTTTATCATTGGAGGAGTGAGGTATCTCCCCCCCCGCTCCCCCTGTCGAAATAACGGGGCCGAGTAGTATCTGTGTCATTCATGTATTTCTTTACAGCCCCATCACCAGCTTAGGAGCCCCCTATTCCTTTCCCCTGATTTTCAGCCGGTCTTTCCTGTTATAGAGGTATACATAGTAGAGGTCTCCGTAGAAGGGATTTCTGAACTTTCTGGCCGCATCATCCACTTCGATGATATGGCCTTTTTTCGTCACCATGCGGAAGGAAAGGAAGTCAATCTGTCCCGGATTATCCGTCCTGGCGAGCTGGCGGTGGAATTCTTTTTTCATGGGATCTCTGTCATCGGGATGGACCACAGAGAAGAAGGTGCCGCCGGTGTATTTCGTGAAGTCTTCGTAGTCGTCACATTCCAGAAGGTCCACCATCACCTTGTTGGCAAAGAGGATTTCTCCCTTTTTCGTGGCCTTTATCACCAGAATGCCGCCGGGGAGATGGTCGGCCACATCGGTAAGGTTGAAGCTGAACTGGGACCGTTTGTCAGTAACCGTAATGGAGCTGTCAAACTGGCGCCAGCCGGCCTTGCCATTGAGCTTGGCGCCGTAAAGGGCATAGTCGGCGCGAATGCAGAGATTGCCGTAGGAATCGCCCTGTTCCGGATAGGCAGCGCAGCCCAGGGAAGCATAAAATTTCACTTCCCTCTTCCCGGCCATGAAGGTATGGGGAGTCCGGGTAAAATCATCCATGGCTCTGGTAACGGAGCTGAAGTCCTCGTAGGGGCGGAAAAGAATAAATTCATCGCCGCCGTTCCGGGTGATGATGGATTCTTCGCCGAAGGTTTCCCTCATATCCCGGACCAGCGTTTTCAGGGCTTCGTCGCCTACGCTGTGTCCGTACACATCGTTCACCAGCTTGAAGTTATCGATATCCAGAGCCAGCACCATCGCTTTCTGGCCGGCATGGGCCTTCATATAGTCCGCCACCGCCTCGTCGCCGCCTTTGCGGTTAAACACGCCAGTCAAAGGATCCCTGCCGCCACTCCGCTTCAGGTCACCATTGGCCTTTTTCAGCACCCCATTTTTCCTGAGAAGGAAGGCAATGAGGGTGGTCAGGGAAAAGCCTGATATGGTGGCGAAGAAGAGAAGCAGCCAATTAATGCTGTCTCCCTGGGGCCGCAGCACAATGGACCACAGGTCTCCGGCAATGATTCTTTCCGCATGGGGATTTCCCTTTTCCGTCATGCCCCGCTCCTTTACCAGGTGTGAATCAGTTTCCCAGCCATAGCGGTGATAGAGGCTGAAGTCCAGCTGCTGGGCGCCCAGATTGGAAATATTGGCAGTACTCATGACCCGGCGCTGCTCTACGGCCAGAATGATATAGCCCCAGAAGGACTCGTTTCCATTCTCGTCATGACGGTACACAGGGCGCAGAAAGGCCATCATTTTATGGGGAAGTCCCAGGTCCAGAGAGTCCACCAGCACCAGCCGGTGTTCCATGCGCGCCGTGTCCGCAGCCTTCTTCAAAGAACCTTCCAGGAAGCGGGGAAAATCCACTTTTCTCGTATCTTCCGCCGTAAACACCACCGGTTCTCCCTTTTCCGGCAAAATCTGGATGCTCCGGATCATGGAATTCATGGCCATCACCATGGCCGGTTCCCGGGGATGGACCAGGTAGCCTGCCGGATCAGCCTCCAGCTTGGAGGCCATAATCTTGGTTACCACATCCCACCATTTCACCATGCCATCTATGCCCTCCAGTCGATGGATGGCATAGGGCGTAAAGATTTCCCCTTCCTTCTGCTGGTGACTGATATAAAGAAAGCAGTCCAGGCCAAAGGTCAGCAAAAGGCCGGCTATCATAACGGGTAAGCTCAGTGATTTTATCATCCACCTGATTCTACACATCATCATGCCGGCCTTTCTTAAAAAAACGGGATTCCTTTCATTACAGTTCCATTATACGCTTTAAAAATAGGTTAACAATCCGCAGAAACTGCGAAAAAATACCGGACCTAAGTCCGGCATCTTCTCAGTCAGGGTTTTAAAATCACGGAAAAAATCATTTACCAGCGTTCTTCAGGGCAATTCTCCAATCTCTGCCCTGCTGGTGCACATCATTCACATCGGCTTTCTGCACGGCATCCTTATTGGATTCCACATCTGCCTTCTGCTGAGCGGAGAGGTGGATGTCCTGGTTCTGGTCAGGCTGGCCTTTCTTTTCAGCGTTATAAAGGGCAATGCGCCAGTCTCTTCCCGGATCTCCGGCGGCAGTGCCGTCAGCGGCCTGTACGCCCATGGAAATGCAGGACAATGCGATTCCTGCAGCTGCGAGAGCCATGGTAATTTTTTTCATTTCTATCTACTCCTTTCCTGCAGCCAATCAATTGGCTGTTTACGATATTATATTACTTGAGATAATTATTGTAAATAGGATAATACTCTTTTCTGCATACACGTCTGCCCCGGTCAGGATGGCATCCTTTAGAACATAAAAAAAGACTGTGAGGAAAGGATCTTCTTTCTTCACAGTTCTCTGATCTTCTGGAGCGGATGAAGGGAGTCGAACCCTCCTGTCCAGCTTGGGAAGCTGGCGTTCTACCGATGAACTACACCCGCATGGTAGAAATTGTTTTTTCGTATGCATAGATAATATCACACTTTTCCCGATTTTTCTAGTCTTTTTCATAATCGCATTTAAAGAGATTGTTTCTCATTATTCATCATCATTTACCATCATTTTTTTGAAAATAAGGTGTGATAAGGTGTGAAAACGTTTTCACACCTTACTTTTTTGGAAAACCAACACCTTATTTTGAAAACGCCGATAAACACTGGCTTTTCAAGGCATGTAAGGTTGTGGAGGGATTTTAAATGACTGAATTTCCTTCATAGCATCATCAAATTGAGCCTCTAATAGGGATAACACCTTCTCATATTTTTCTTTCTCTTGCGCTGCTTGTATTGCCTCTTTATTTGTTAACTTTTCATACCATGCATTATCAATCTGTATTCCTATCATACCTGTAGGTTGTTTAAAAGTATCTGTTTTATGTTGGGTATATTTACTTGTCGATTTTCTGCAAAGAAAAATTTCTTTGAATTTTAACAGTTCTTGATTTTGCATGACACTTAAATGATTCAATAAATTTTCAGAAAATTTTATCCAGTCTGGTTCTGGTAGATCTATTTTTTTAAGAGCTTTCCAATTTTCATAAGCTGCTAGTAAATCAGAACTCGTAACTGTAAGTAAATCTTTTAATTCATCCTGCTCTCGAACCTTCGTTGCTACTCTCTCTGTATTTCTCCAGTCGATTTTATCGTAGGATTTATTTTCTCTTTTTAATATAGACTCAGTTTCTTTGATTATTTTCTCTGGATCCAAATCCCCCGTGAAATCCTTAATACAGTCTGCATAAAATTCATTGATATAGTCACTTTCTGCTTTCCCTTCCTGATAGATAGAAGATGTGGATTGATCTACCGCATCGAAAACATCAATCCCAAGGCATAGTTTATTTATCATATAGACCATACTCATCACTGCTAACTTTCCTGCAATTATAGCTGATGTCATTTCGCCATTTTGATAGAATGGTTTCAGTTCTTCTGAAGAACTATTATTTATTCTAATATGGGTAATTTTTTTAGGGTTTTCTTCCAATAATTGTGATATGAACTTAGGTAATCCTGTTGTTACGATGATATGTTGCAAATTGCTTGTGTATTGTAGGGGAGGAGAGATTTGCAAAGAAATTTCTATTGCCTTTGGCTTTAGCTTAGTTTCCTCTTTTGGCATACTTTCAATTTTGATATTTTCGTTAGGAATATTTTCTGATGTAATTTTCTCTTGTAACTTTATTTTTTCTCCATCACCTGTTATCGATGAATCTTCGCTTTGAACGTTATATTGGCCCTTATATATCAACTTAGCAGCAGATACTGTATAAGCATTTTTCCAAGACATCGTTTCTCCCTTGAATAATTGTTTAGCAAATTCAGGCAATGCTTTTGGCTCTAACGAAATATCAAATATCCTGTTGTTTAGTTGTTCTTGAATTGAAAAATCTATAAAATTTTCTTCATTCTTCCAAATTTCAGAACGGTCTGTTCGTGTTAGCTCACAATATGAACATCCTAAATTAATTATCGTGAATTGACCAATAGATAGATTATCAAAGGATTTTTGATAACCTGACCATAATATGTTCAGGTTATCAAAAATATCTTGGATCCACTTACTTACAAATCCTGGTTTCTGCGATTGAATAATAGTTAGATGAGGTGCTTTAGGTTGCAATTCGCTTATAAATTGATTGCCCAGCATTATTTTTCCGATTAATTCAATAAAATTCTTTACAGCATTTATATCATAATCAAATAGCTTACCTAAAAGTAGTTTGAGTGAGTTTTGAATTGTGCCATCTTTTTGGCTTAATTTATTTACCACTTCGTCCATTTTATCACCGTTTAAATACTGAGTTGGTGGTAATTTATGATAAACGAAGTTGCCGTTTAAGGCTTGAGTTGTTGAATTGAATTCTCCTATTTGAAATAGGTTAATAATATGTGTCCAATGAGACTCCTGTTCACCAAGAGATAATTGGAGCCCCTCGTCGTTATACTCTCGTTCCATTTTTTTATACAAATAAAATGAGGCCATTGTTTTGAATAGATAAATATTACGATTACAATTTGTATACTGATTTATCCCATTTGGCCTTTTTAAAACATTTTTAATATGATACCCCAAAATAGAGATAAATTGTGTCTCCGTAGGAAATGCCTTGCTTATTTTACAATTCTCGAAATCTTTCGCTTGAGTTATTTTGTAATTTTCCCATTTTGCATATTCTTCTTTTATATTTTGGAGTGTTACAAGATAGTTTTTAATCACTGGATTTGATAGGTCGCCAAAGCGACTCCAAATTAATACAGTCCGGTTATTACTTAGATATGGATTTTCTAGAATTTTTGTTTGATATCCAAATAATTCTACTAGTCTTGTAGCAACGAGTGGCAGATCTTTTAAATCAATAATATTAAATTTCGGGAGGCTTGGATTATTTTTATTCTTTTCTAAATACTCAAGCAATTCTCTTGACATAGAGTCGTGCCAACCTATATTCCATTTTGGGGGATATACAGAGTTGTATTTCCTTAAATTTTTTTCAAGCTCAGTACGATGTGAACTATCCATTTCAAACATAAGCTGCTTTTCTTCCATATAGGTGGCCTCCTCTTATCTTATAAAGTACGTATTGCACCACTCACAATACGTTCACAGTGCTTCACAAAGCACTGTGAACGTATTCACATTTAAAATTTTGGCTACTAAAATTCCTCGATATTATCGATGTTTACCGCTCACATTTTTCAGTCACAATTTTTTCACAAAAAGAACCTACAACAAAAGTCACTAAATTGCATATAAAATTTTTTCGTTATTCGCCTTGTTCATTCCTTAGTCAAATTATACGCTTTTCAACATTTCATGACCACCTACTTTCTATTACGTACGTGGCCCATTCATGTTTTACGGTTTCACTCCAAGCCATTTCAATCACGCCTATCCCAGCTATGTGCTTTATATCATCTATATCGTTTTATATGACCTATATACCTTATATATGGACTTATACCAATGGATGATCTTCTCCAAACTGCTTTCCAAATTCCTTCTAGAGGCTCCGCTAAATCAAATTTAAAAACGCAATAAACCATTCCATAACCATGAAAAAGGAAATGAAATGAATAGCGTTCAAGTACAATGATTAGTAATGATTTTTCCAACATGAAGATAATGAGCATTGTGGAAATCATGAAAATGTTTTTCTGTGAATGAGAAAAGACAAAGTTTATTAGAGCACTCCGTATAGAAAGAATCCTTGCCTTGAGGGCAGGATTCTTTAGCAAGTTAGCAATTCGCCATACATGACATTTCCTTTCCATGGTTTATCTATCTTACGGTTAGCCTTTTAAGGAGGACAAAATCATGAAAGAAAAACAGGATGCAGAAAAAGAAGTCATCCCGGTAACAAAAAAGGATGGTACAGCAGTAAATGGCAAGCGGAATCAAAAGATGAGCTTTCGTACAACCCCAGCAGTAAAGGAAACTCTTATACGTAATGCTAGGAAACGAAATATGAGCCAGAGCGGGTATATAGAATATTGTGTTCTCAATGATGATTTGTCTGGAGCAGAATATGATCCAGCAGCTATTGTCAAAATGGCGATTAAGGTGCAGGAGCAGGAAATTGAGGATCGAGAGGCAATGAAGCAGTTGTTTTCTGAAACGAAAAAGGCAATTTCCGTATTGCCTGGATCTAATTCATACCAGAAAGAAATTCTAACGACTTCTATGGGGGCTTTGTTTTCTGCCTACGCATGTCGTAGTAATATTCGTAATCAAGAGCTATACCAGCTGATTTCAGAAATTCCTACTAGCATGGGCAAGGAAATATCGAGATTAGAAGATGCATTTTTGATGAAAAAGGATGGTGAAAGCAAATGACTACGCTCTCTTACAAAGCTCGGAAAGGAAATACACTTGACGTATTACCAGAACTCTATGCCTACATCACTAGAAATGAAGTGACCGAACCTCAATACCTATGTGGATTTAAGGTACATCCACGAGAATTTACAAACATGGTGGAACAGTTAGCGTCTCAAACGGGACAGTGTCATGGGAAAGTCATCTTTCACATCATTCTTGCTTTTGATCCCATCAAAGATGCGGATAAAACATTGGAGCAAGTCTATACCGTGGGAAGAAAGGTTTGTCGTGAATTGGCACAATTCTGTGAATGGCGCTTTATAGGGGTGATGGATTTACACTTAGATACGACACCAGCGCACATTCACTATCTGTTTTCCAATATAGACTGTGAGACAGGTAGACGCTTCTCACCAGATAAGAAGGATTTAGCTTATATCAAAAGAAATGTAAATGATGTCCTTATAGAAAATGGGTTCTCGCCGATTAAATTATTTGAACCACATCATCAAGAAAGATGGGACTGATATCTAATGGATTTTAACTTAGATATTATAGTGATGATGGAATCCAAACTTATGTATATTAAGAAAGAGGTCATACAAATATGAATCCAATTTTCTTGTCTGCTAGGGAATTAAGTGAGAAGTATTTCCGTGGAATGATTTCCTATCAAGCGGTTTTAAAATTGACACGCGAAGGCCTTCTACCTGCCATCCGTCAGGGGAAGAGTTATATCTATGAAAAAGAAGCTGTTGATCAATGGGTGAGTAAAAACTTTTCTACACCGGCATGGGCAAAGATGAAAAGTGTATAAACCTAAAATTGCATAATTGTAGTTGGTATGGCAGGAGTTATCCTTTCTTTGGATAGCTCCTGCTTTTTAGTATTTAAGGAGAAGTCACATGAGCATTATTGATAGAGGTCCAGATAAGCATGGTCGTCAGCGTTTTGAAGTTCGCGTATCTTGTGGGTATAAGAATGGTAAGCAGGTTCGAGTAGTAAAAACCTTTTTCTGCAAAACAAAAAAGGCAGCCCAGAAGAAAATGGAACAGTATTTGATTCAGAATAATTTATCTACAGAAGAATTCAAATCTACTTATCAGACTACCTTTGCTGATTTTCTGGCTATCTGGAAAAAGCGACATGCATCCAAGCTGGCGGTTTCAACGCAAATTAAAAATCAGAGCCTTTTGGACAATCATATTCTGGATTACTTCAGTGGTAAGGTACTGACGAAGATAACAGACAATGACATTCGGAATTTTATCGATGATATGAGAAATCTAAAAGCCATTAAAGGTGGGAAACAGACTGACCAACCCATTTCCTCTACCATGGTCTACAACTATTTCAAACTATTACGCAGTATTTTTCAGAAAGCCGTAAATTGGCGGTATTTGTCTGAGAATCCCTGCGAGCTGCTAGATCCAGAAGAACGTCCTCGTCCTAAATATCATCCGGCACCAATTTGGCAAGAGGCTGACCTCAAGCGATTTATCCAATTCCTTGAAGACCTTCCGGATTCAAGAGACACGGTACAGAAGAAAACGATTTTCTACCTTTTCTTGATTACCGGCATTCGTCGAGGAGAACTTTCTGCATTGACTTACGACTGTATCAATGAAGCAGAACAATCAATTCTTATTAATAAAGCCATTAAGCATTATGATGGAGTCTCTATTACAATTTCGGATCCGAAAACAGAAGGCTCTATCCGAAAAGTATTTATCGATGATTACACCATGTCACTTTTGAAAAAACATGCTGCCTATCAGAAGCAATTTCTAGAAGAAGCAGGACTGAAAAACCCAAAGAATTTCGTTTTCATTACCCAGCGTCGTAATGGAGATGTCATTCCTATTACCCCAAGCTACTTCTACATGTGGCTCAGAAAAGTGGCGAAATTGCTTGCGTTGCCATTGATTGATGTGCATTCCCTCAGGCATATGGCAGCCTCTTATGCCTTAGCCAATGGTGCACCACTGACTTCCGTATCCAGTCAGCTTGGACATACTAGCCTCCGGACCACAGAGCGATATCTACATGAGCTGGATGCTAGACGTAGAGATTCTGCTAGGATCCTTTCTAAAGAGATTACGACTTTGCGAGAAGGTACATAAAAGAAAAATCCCTGGGAGATCCCAATCCCAGGGGCACTCTTTTTATTTTTTATTAATGATACTACATAGTAGTAAATGATAGGAGAAAAGGTGAGATGATTCTTATTACTATTTCTTGCTTTTTCCTATTGTATAAACCATGGAGGTAAAAAATTATGTTAGACGAAATCACAGTACCATATATTAATCTGAATTATTTCCCTGTTGGCAGCTATTCCGTAACTACTCTGCTTCCTGCAGAATATACTTTTTCCATCTCCTGTGCCTGTGATCCACAAGAGGCTATCATGCTGGCAAGAGATAATACCTATTGCAATAATTATGAAAATCCAACGCTCTATAATACCTTGCTTGTGGTAAAAAATGAATGTACAGGGCAGTGGGCCTTCTTTATTGCACCCATTTCCAAATATCAAATTGAAGAAAAACGAATCATGAACACATGGAATCATTCAAAAGAGAAAGCAGGGCAAGAATTAGGAATCAGTAATTATTATCAATTGTATGATTCCAATTATGGACAGTTACCTACCTTATATCCATATCCGATTGATCTTGATACAACACCGTTACCTTCTTTTCAAGTGGATTTACTGCTTCCACAAAAATATCAATATAGACCAATCAAAGCAAAAAGTCCTGAGGAAGCGGTTGCTTTTGCTCGATACATTTCTTATGGTCAGAGAATAAGAGATGGCCGTATCAATTATGCAAGTTTACATCCTGCTCCGTATATAGTGACGGATTTACAAACTCATCAACAAGCGAAATTAATTGCAGATGGCTGTACAATAGTTTTTTCAGCAGACACAATCAATGAAGCATTACAAAGGACTTGAAACCAATAATACCTAGTCAATGATTCATATACTCAATACTTACTGAGTATGATGTGCTGGCAATACCACCTTTAGTTTCTCGTTGTATTTTCTGATTCGTTTCAATCGATTCTTTGTATCTGGATGATCGGATTGTAGTCTTTCTAAGAAGCCCATCCGATGGGAACCATAGTAATCATCAAGAACCATGAGCCCCTGTTCCAATTCCTTTCCCAACCCAATACAGCAGGCGTAGTGATCTGCCTCGTATTCCTCCTCACGCTGTCCGGAAAGCATGAGGAAACAAGCAGGAATTTGCAACAGAAATATGCAGACGGTATACTGCAGGTTGATGAAAAACATAATAATAGAAACCATCCATCCTAGGACGGGAACCCAACTGACTAGGCGGCATAACACATTCATTATCATATAAACTCTGGCAATGACACGACCAAACCAATTCATGCCCACGATAAAAAGGCCGGCCTTCGTATGTCCTTTTTGGAGATGCCCTATTTCATGTGCCATGATTCCTGTCAATTCTCGGTCATTCAAGTATTGTAATGCCCCTGCAGTAACGGCGATATGGCGATTTCCTAATGCAAACGCATTGAGTTCCTGAGTGTCTCCTACATATAAATTATAATCACCAGGATGCAAATGAGCTTGCTCACAAATTTCTTCCAAGGCTCGCTCCATTCGCATTCTCCATTCGCCACTAACACTTCGTCCACCTTCACTCCAAACCAAAAAGCGTTGCATAGGACCTAAGGAAAAGATTACGGCTGGTGCAAGAATAGAAATACAGCATAGCCTCCCAAAGAAATCCCATTCTTGTCCTGGTGAAATGAATGGGCTAGGTTCCAGAAAAAGACTAATCAAGTTATACGTAATTACCCAAAATAAGAAATGAATGATAAAATTGACAATAAAAGTTAATATCATAAGAATTAATGAAGTCAATGACATGAGAGGCACCCTTTCTTTTTATTGATAATCGTTTTTGTTCTTGCTGGTTTGAAAAAATCTTGCTTCATTCTGTTCCCAGCTCTTTTTATAAAAGCACAAAATAAATCAATGCAAAAAGGATATGTGTCAAAATTCATAAGCATTTGTACTGTTTAATATGTTTGCACAACATTTTTGTTAAGTACGGGTCATGTGAATTAATGACTAGTCTCTAAATATTCTGCCATAAATGAAATGGTAAACACTAAGAATCATTTTTACAAGCATCTTAGTATTTACCATTCATTTTATGTCCTATAATGAAGAATTTAAGAGAGAAAAGTAAGATGTAAATAGTTTACTGTTGCCATACTTGCTCTTTTATTTTTTCTATATCGGCAAGATTTTTCTTATGCCAACCCTCATATACTGGATCAAGGCCACCGGAAAAATTAAGTGTACCATCATACACAATCTTGCCGCCTCCACACATTTTGCTAATTTCTTTGCAATCTTTATCAAATTTTAACACATCTTCCCGAACATTATTCATGAAGGCATTTTTATCTTTAGGCAGTTTAAAGTTGTTTCGCTTTTGGCTAATATCTTTTGCTTGATCGATCAGCCCTTTTTCTTTGTCAAGTACAGCCATCAACATCTCTTTAACCTTAGAATCGCCAAAATCTGTATCAGATATAATTTTCTGTGAATCATCTATCGCTTTGATTGCATCAGCAATCATTTTTTGATTTTCGGAATTAGAGTTGGAGTAATCTTGGTCATCTTTTATAGTACTTGCAATAACCTCGTCTAAATTTTCCATTATTTCTCGTACTTTGCCTGGATAAATTTGCCCAACGATTTTATCTACTTTCTGCAAATTTTGAATTTTCTCCTCTGCTTCTTGCAATGCTTTAGGAATGTATATAAGGGGAATGCCATCTTTTTTGAAGTCATATTCCGGGTTTGCTTTTTCCAATAGTTCCATCAATACAAAATCTGGATCTAGTGAAGTATTGCCATATCCAGCTTTTTCATCGCCAAGAATTTCCATGGAATCTGGGATAAAATTATCTTTATCTACCTCTTTAAAATAAAATTTTACTACATATTCATTCCCATCCAAATCGCACTCAAACCGAGAGGGTAAATCTTTGATAGGAGTGGGTCTTAATGCATTTAAAGCTTGGTCATGATGATCAATATTGTCTTTTATCGCTTTTACTCCATCTATCTTTAGTGTACCTTTATAGACGATATACTCTTCTTTATTATCATCGTATTTTTTCTCTTCATTTTCCCATTTACCATTTGGAATCGCCTTTTCAAGAGCATCCCCCACTTTGGGTGCTCCATCTACTTTTTTTAATAAAATTTTGTTTTGAGTATCACTATAGTACATAGAGGATTCTTTTAAACTGGTAAAACTTCCGTCTCCGCATCCAGAAAGCGCAGTAGTAATAACGAATGAGCCTAATAGTAAAGCATACTTTAGTTTTTTCATGATTTTTTACCTTCTTTACTCACTTAAAATGTAATGATATTATCTCCCAGCTGCATGTTGATCGCGGTGTTCAGATTTTAGCCTTTTACTAAGTTCATCAACAGTCTTTTCTTGTTGTTTAGTATACGTTTTTTTATAAAAAGGATTGTGTCCTTTCCCTGTTACACCTAAAAGATCTCCATTTTCTTGTAATTTAAGAACACCTTGGGGCCTAGCTTTATTCTTTTGAGCATCGGGATCCCCATAAATACCAATAATTTCATTTTTATCAGGTACTGAAGCATATCCGTTGTGCATTACTCGCTCTAAAAATTGGTTACCGGTAGGATAAACTGTATAAATATTAACAACATATCCATCTTTATACCTCTTATATTCACTATCTTTTAAATCAGAACCTTTTCTAAGTTCAACAATTATAGTTTCCGGTTTATCAGCTCTTTCACCGAGATAAACACCAGAAATGTCTGGCTCGTTGCTAAAGCATCCTGATATAGCAATAGCCGTGAAGGCACAGAGTACAATCATCATCAATTTTTTTAACATAAATATTCCTCCTTTAGATCTTTGAACTATAAATGCTTATTTTCCAAATAGCCAAGAGAATAATTTCCCTACACCATTATTTTGTTATTCTGCTTGAGCAACATCCGTACCTTCAGAGTGTAAGCTGGACAAACACCGTATCTATCATTACATTGCTAGTTTATGACAATAGTTTTATCCACTAATCTCCCCGAAAAACTGATTTTTGTGTGATATGCTGTTGTGATTCCCGTTAAAATACAATATGATTCATTTCCAAGCATATCTTCGACCAATAGCATTAATAATTCAAACGATAATTGTTAACCAAGATGATTCCGATTCTTTTTACGACATCCGAGGAAATAAGCAATTACTTGAACTACAATAAAAAAATATAATAGCGGTGACGTAAAAAAATCCCATAAAAAGGTCAATACACCTTGCGCTAAGAATACTATTAGTCCGAATACTAGGGTTAGCAAAAAACAGCCCGTACTACCCATGCCATTCATCTGATTTCCTCCTATTCATTATTATCTTCTGAGGCCTGATGATAAATAAAATACCCACAAATTAAAGTTAAAATAACAATAAATATATTCCAACCGTCAGAGCCAACAATATCAGTATAGAATTCTCCAATCAAACCAAAGCCCGTAAAAAACAGACTTATAATAAGTGCACCTACGAATAGCACTACTAAAGTGATACATCCCATTTCTTCTTGCATGTTTTCACCTTCTTTCCATAATTTACTATATTTAATAAAAAATAAATCTCCCCAAAGCGGGGAGATTTTACATAACAGCCCTCGCTCAATCACTGTGTTTTAGAAACTGCTTGTCATCATTATCAAAGGTAATCAATTTGGATGCTTCTACATGAAGTGCTTTTGCCAAGGAAAACAGCATATTTAACTGGATATTGTCGTTATACTTTCCAGATTCAATCTTGGCGATAACGGAGCGGCTAACAGAAAGTTTTTCGGCCAGGTCATATTGTGAATAGCAATTCAGTTTCCGATAGTACGCCACTTTAGCGCCAATCACTTTATAGACAGTTAGCCGATTTTCCATATAAGCTCTCCTTTATTGTTCCTTTCTTACACATATTATATTAAATATCAGCTTGGGTAGTTGTTGATAGATAGAATACATTTGTATACTCTCAAGCACATTTTTATGCTGTCTCCTGCCGCTTTTGCTGGCAATGCATGCAGAGTGGCTTACCATATCTGCTTTCGCTGAATCTTCTTACTTTTTCTGAAATATTGTTTCCACATTCTACACATAAAGCCTGTTCACCAACGGGGAACGGGGCTTTATAGGGAGTCTGTGCTGGGTTGGAGTAGTGGGTGCTTTGATTTTCATTTGAGAAGTTTTGATCCGTTTGCAAGTCAGCTTCTGGATCATCTCCAGTAGAAATGTTCAGAGAAAGTAGGTAGGCATACTTGATAGCAGCTGTTTGGGCTTTCATAACAGCTTTATCACCGGCATCTTGCCCACTGCCTAGCCCAACAATGGTCACGCTTTCACCAGATGTACTATCTGTCAGAGTAATGGTAATTTTCACTGTAGCTAGGTGTTCTTTATTTCCCTTGGTATTGGTGACATCTATGCAGTTGATGAGTTCAGGCATAGCCATGGAACTGATTCCGTTTTGGACTAAGGCAGCATTGACTTTTTCTAACACATCGGATGAGGTAGCATATTTGTAGCCATGAAAATTGTTGGTCCCGTTTTTCAATACATGGGCACATTCTTTCATGACGGCAACCATTTTTGCTGAAATATTTTGCATTTTGAGTGTTCCTTTCTTTTGAATCTAGGCAATTTGGGGATTCTTAGAACATTTTGTGGAGTAGGGGATATACCAATGCAGGTATTCTACATCGGTAAGGACAGTGATTTTAGGGTGTGCTGTTCGCTCTTTGGTTTCTTCCATAATCCAAATGGACGGACCACCATCAAAGATGCAGTCGGTGTAGAATCCTACAATCAAGTCTCTTGGTGAAGAAATGCGATGAGGCATATCCCAATTTCCATTTTGATTGAGTTGGATCAATTCTTCGTTGATATGTCTTTGTACAGCACTTACGCTACCGAAGGAAACACGGCTTACGAATCGGCAAATACTCATAATGACAATTTTCTTAAAATGCAAATCTTCTTCCATCATTTCTTCGATAACAGGGGAAATATAAACTTCTCTCTCGTTCATTTCCATTTCTGTAACTCCTTTCTTAACCAATCTGTCTATTCTTTTCTGCCTGAAGCATAGAGCCATAGGGGCAATGTCCCGATACAGGACAATAGCCTAAACATTTACGGCCATTCCAATTCTCGCGAGCAGTACACACCGGTGGCATGGTACGAGTTGCAATTGCTTTCTCCAGCCGTTGGGCTTTGGCTTTTAGATACAATTCCAACCAATGGTTACTAATGCGATGAATCGGAATTAGGTATATGGGTTTGGTAATATTCCGTTGAGCCGCAATCTGTAAGCTATAGTCCCTGCAGAAGGCTTGGATTTCCATGTGGTGTACTTGAAATCCAGCTTTTTCTAACAACATGCGATAGGCATTCAGCTGTACGGCCCACTCAAACACATCCCGGACTCCATCGGTACGCCATTCTTTTTTATATTTTGGTTGTCCTTTTCGGATACCGGATTTATAGAATTCTCCGGTGGGAACGTCTACTTTGTAGTAACCTAAGGCTTTCATGAGTTTGTAGCTGCTGGTGACTTTGTAATCCCCCAGTACGCCATCATCGTTTCCCAGAATTTTTCCGTACAGGTCAAACTTTCCTGTAGTAACGGTATCCTGCAGTCGCTCTTCAGATAGCAATTCTCCGGCTGTCAAATTCTCTTGCAGGGCATGTACCGCACTGCCGTGAAGAGCAAAGACTTGATCCGTGGGACTCACTGCATAATCTGTGATTTTTCGGAGGTACATTTCCCTAGTACCGCACAGCAGCTCCGTGACAGATGCTTTTGGGAGCTTTCTGTCTACCGATTGTGCAATAGCACGAAGTGTAGGTAAGAACAGACACCGGTGATGGGCCGGGCATTGTTTTAGACATGTGGTGATTTCTGTTTCCGCACCATTGGGACAAATAAATTTTGTAGCAGGCATAGGTAGAGACTCCTTTCTATAGGTTTATGCCATTCGGGTTACTGGATGAATGTAAATGCCATCTCCTACATTCCAATCTGTTTGTAGCTGTGTCAGCTGCATAATCAATTCTTGTAAAGAAGATTTCCAGTCTTTGAGTAATTCTTGCAGAATGGGTTTCAAATCATGAGAGGTCCAGTCATTTAAACCTTCTTCAAAATATTCCTGAAACTGCTCATGGTTATGGCTTTCCCAGCAAGCGTCAATGATATAATCTGCATCGAAGTAGGCTTTTTCTGTATCATTGGTTTCATACAATTCAAAGCCAGGTTCTTCTGCAAAATAAAAGTAGTGACAATGACTACCGATTTTATGAAGCAAGGCATCCCACAACTCATGCATAGGTACCCAAGCGGTTTCTGTTTCTACTCGCAATACTGGCTGTCCATTTCTTTCCTCAAAACTCAGAAAATCCAATGTACCACGACAAGGAATTTGCTTCCAATTCAATCCAGCTCCCATAGCAATGTTACCAAGCCAATTTGCACCAAAATCAGAAGGGTGTTTCTCTTCGGATGTCCATTCTTCTATTTTGGAATATAACGATTTCAATTCAGATTGATTTCCCGTAAAAAAGTATAGGGTTTCACACCAATTAGGCATCATATTCTCCTTTATGTAGAAATAAGAAAAGAGAGCGGCACTATTCCGCTCTCTTACTTGTATTATGATTTTCGATTCTTTTGATTTACTGAAGGATTCACTACAATCAATATCACTTGAGCTACCAACCATAAGACTTTCTTCATATCCATATCTTTTCTCCTTACAAATCAACGACAGTTTCAATTGGGCCCCAAGGAATTTTATTCCCCTCATTGACTCGTTTCAGCTTGGCCGGTTTTCTTTTACTAGTCGTAGAAAAGTCGAGTAGATTTCCCCCGATTCTTTCCAGTAAAGTGGCTCTCTCATAATTTTCTGTATGGTTCGCCGTGGCTGTTACTGCATTAAGCAAACCATACTTGGTATGATCACCACCGATGAAAAGATTTTGGAGAATGGCCTTTTGTTCCTCTTCATTCAGCTGGAAACGATCGCTCAATTCTTTAACGGCAGTCATTGGCTCTGCTGCCAAAGGAATATGGGTAGTATCCTTCAGCTTGTCTACAATCATTTGGAATTGTGCTTCATTCGCAGCAGCTCGAACAATGTCTCTGGTTTTCATAAAGAAGGTCTTATCATCTTGCTCCATGGTTTCATCGGAATACAATTCATAAGACTCGGCTTCTGCTTTGACTTGCCGGCCTACATGGTATTTCTTTTGCCCATAATCATTGACAATCAGCCCATTGGAACATACCAATCGATACACCAACGGTTCTACTCTAAGTGAGCCTAATCCGACTTCGCTATTGGAAACAACAAAACCAGCTTGTACTACATCTCCCGGCTTTACTTCTGCTTGAATGGCTTTGTTTATGATTTTTAGGTACAGATTGCCTTCGGTCACTTCACAAGAAACGATTTCCGCATCAGGCATTTCTTTGATGACTGGCAATACGGCCAAGCACAATTCCAGATTGTCCAATCTGCGATACCGATCTGACAGAAAAGCACGAAGCCGGCCATCTAAGGTGCGAAGCATCCGCTTTTCGGGAGTCTGCCAAAACCAATTGCTTACATTTCGATCTAACAAGTCGGGAGCCAAGTTCTGCATTTTCTGATAATACTTGAAAGGGATTCCCAGGCGGGTAGCAATCTGTCGATGAGCCAATTCAGAAATTTCATAAGTACTATTGGTTGAAATTCCATTCACAGCGACATTCACATTAGGGATAATCAATTGTGAGTGTCCGTCATAGTCCGTGTGAAACTGAATTTGTCTCGTATCAGTAATGAAATCCTTTCGAGCAGCTCTCTGACGCTGTAATTCTTTCCCCAATTCTTCCATTGTTTTACCTTGTTTCATTTTCTTCTCCTTTTTATAGAAACATATGGATGGCTTAAACATAGCCAATCCCCGGGGAGTATAGACATACTTGCTCTGCTATGTTCCCCATCAATCATGGGTAGATGTTTAGTATTAATCTAAATCATCTCGTAGAGATAATATGCAAATGAAATTTTAGACTCTATCACAATCTCAAAACTCTCAAGTTTTGAGATTGTGATCTTATATGCTATACTATGGGCAAAAGATGTGTATCAAAACTTATGCTCAAAAGCATACTGCTGAAAGGAGTGGTTTTATGAAATATGGATATGCTAGAGTGTCCTCAATTGTTCAATTAAAAGGAAACTCTCTGGAAGAGCAAACAGCTGAACTTTTAAAGGCCGGCGTATCGGCTGATTGCATTGTGACCGAGCAATATACGGGGAAGACATTGAAGAGGCCAAAGTTTAAGCAACTAATAGATGCCTTGCAACCCGGTGATGAATTAATTTGCTGCAAATTGGATCGTTTTGCCAGAAATGCTGAGGATGGGTTAAAGACCGTTCGTGAGTTACTGAAAAGAGGAATTATCATCCGTATTTTGAATATAGGCAATGGGCAACCTTTTGATAATTCTCCCATGGGACAGTTACTTTTTACTATGCTCCTTGCTTTTGCTCAATTTGAACGAGAATTGATATTGGAACGAACAGCAGCTGGAAAAGCCATTGCAAAGACCAAAGATGGCTTTCGCGAAGGGCGTCCACCTATTCCTAATGCAAGAATCCAAACCGCATTATCGCTTTTAAAAGATCACACTTATAAAGAGGTTGTGCAAATGACAGGTATTAGTCGCGCCACCTTAGCACGGTATAAGAGACAAGCCTGTTGTGAGGAGAGCCAATAGAGTTGATTGCTCTCTTGCCTCACACATATTTATGATTTACAATGAAAGAAAAAAAGGGGGGATTGCTAATGAATGAAGATATTTTGTTTGAAAATTTGAATGAATACAACTACAATCCACTGAATGACGTACTGTTTAAATTTATTTTTGGCAAAGAAGAGCGGAAGCAGATTACTATTGATTTCTTAAATGCTGTACTCAATCCCAGTTTGGGTCATACCATTCAAGATTTACAATTTTCCAATACGGAAATGAGTCCGGAACATGATCATGATAAATTGACCCGTCTCGATGTGGCGTGTGTACTGGATAGCGGCAAACAGGTCGATGTGGAAGTACAAGTAGCCAATGAAAAGAATATGGCACGTCGCACCTTATACTATTGGTCCCAAATGTACCTGATGTCTTTACCCGCAGGGAAAACATATAGGAATCTAAAGCCTTGTATCACCATCAATTTGGTGAATTTCAGTTTCCTTCCACAAGAAGAACCTCATGCCCTGTATGGCATCTATAATCCGACAAATGGACATCAGCTCACCAAGGATTTAGCCATTCATTTCTTGGAAATCCCTAAATATGCAAAGCAAGAGAAAAAGCCAATATCGGAAATGTCTAAAATGGAACGTTGGCTGGCCTATTTTGCCAACCAATTGGATCGTAAAGGAAAGGAGGAACTCGCTATGAGTGAAGTAGCCATTCAAAATGCTATGGAAGCAGCTCGTATCTTTTTGAATAATACCGCAGAACGTCGGTTATATATCAATCGGGAAATGGCACGTATGGATCGAGAATCACAATTAGAAGATGCTCATGAAGATGGAGTTATATCTACAAATATTTATAATTTAACCAATTTAATGGACAAACAGCACCTTTCTTTATCAGAAGCCATGGATATTTTAGGGGTTCCAGAAAATCTACGGGAAATCATCTGTGAAAAGATGGAAAAGCATTCTTCTTGATACTATCAGTTGCTATCAAATATATTTTGTACAGTCAAAAGGCTGGTATGGATTATAAGTTTTCCATACCAGCCTTTTGCTATTTCTATCATTACCTTATCATGGGATATGATTAACGGGACTTTTTATTTCTTCACTAATTTATATCGTGCATAACGTCCTTTACCATTCAATTCCAGCTGATGCGTTTCACATAACTGCTGTAATATCGTATAGGCTTGTGCTTTGGTAATATGCAGGAGTTCAACCACATCCATTTTAGTAATCATGCCGTTCTGGCTTTGGGCCAATTGTAAAATCATTTCCGGGAAACGAACTTGGTCAATTCCTTTTTGTCTAGTGTATTCCTTTGTTTTGCCTGCTTTTTGATAAGTCTTTTTACTTAACATAAGCATTCTGTGAGTACCACGACCTATTTCTTCCACCAATCCACGTTCAATCAGTGTCTCAATAAGCGGCTTGATTCGCTGAATAGAAATGTGAGTTTTATCAGATAATTCTTTCCCACTCAATTTACGTTCGCTATACAGTATAGATAAAATCAATAAGGTATTAATAGACAGCGTATGACCGATAGCCTTTTGCTCATCCATAATCATCTGAATGAAAGGAATATCTGCTTTAGCTCTGGCAATAAACAGTGTCACATTTTGAGAGGTAGATTCGGAATAATCCGGCCAAGGTCTACCAAAGGTGATGGATCCTTCAAAAATACGATCAATTCCACGTCCGGTACGTTCAGCCAATCCAATTCGTTTCAATGCATCGGATAACAGTGGATTCCTTCCATATGGTTCTGCGGTTAGCAAATTGTTTAGAGTAATTCCTTCGACAAAGCCACCGGGATTACTAATGGTCAATCCTTCATCATTGATTTGTACACGCACACTTCCCATCATAGAGTAATCTCTATGGGAAAAAGCATTGATTAAACCTTCACGAAAAGCTGGTTTAGAAAATTCTGGAATAGGAATACGAAATAGTCCATATTCAAATTCTTTTTCAGGATTCCAGGCTTTCATGTATTCAGAAAATAATTCAACCAATTCGATGATAGGCTTACGATAGGATTCATTAATAACGACTTTTGTCCCTTGCATGACTTGGAAAACCGCACTGGCTGTGGGGACTAATCGCTTTAAACTGGATTCTTTCCCTATCAGCAGCAGTCCTGTCAATGTGGGATATACATTCTCGCCAACTCGCACAACCAATTGGAGTGCCTTTTCTAAGTCTTCATCTGATAGCGATAGTAATTGCTGATCACCATTTTGATTCTGTATGGTCTCTCTCAAACGAACTATTTGATTCGGATCTAAATCATCTACGGTTCCATCCTGAACTGGCTGTGCGGAAAAATCCAACTTCCTTAAATCAGATAGTCTCGTGTAAATTTCGTATGGATACATAGGAACAACTTCAGGAGAACCATCTGCCTTTAAACGGCGTTTCAAAAGTTTACCAGAAGCCGTTGCAACCACGGAATAGCTTTTGGGAATAGAAATCACCATGACAGGCAAATCATGATCGTAAATAATTTCTGTACGCACAGATAAGGAAGGCCGCGTACAATTTGCTATTAATGCAGCTAAACCGATAGGATCTTGATGATGCTTGACAATACCGGTGACTTGCCCATTATCTTCTATCCCCAGATAAAGTGTCCCACCTTCTGTATTTGCCATGCCTATAATTTCATCTACTAAGTCACTATCAGGATAACCCCCACCTCGATCACTTTTAAATTCAATGGTTAGCGTTTCTTGCGTTGGTAATTCACTCATGGTCATATTTCACCTCTATCTTACTTATATATTGTTCTTGATGCAATTCAACTCAATTTAATTCATTTTAATTCAATTCTTGAATTAAATCAACTTAGTTTAATTCAAGAATTGAATTGAATTGAGTTAAATTGAATTGTTTTTTCATGTCTATATGACTTTACTATGTTGTTATCAGTCGTATCAAAGCTGATAATTCATCTATGCGTATCTAGCACCAACTAAACCCCTTTCACAGTATAAATGATTTTTATGTATTTTTCTGTTTTTAAAATAACATCTCTATAAGCGTAACAGGAGGTGAGTAAAAATGTTAGAAATGACGCAAGAAGAGTTGGTGTCTGTAGATGAGGCTTGTGCAATTCTTATGGTCTCAAAAGGTACTCTATATGGATTGCTTAGAAGTGGCGTATTAAAAGGGTTTAAAATTGGCCGCATTTGGAAAATCAGTCGAAAAGCCATTAACTATTACATCAATAAACGTACAAAATTAGATTGAAGTAGATCTTTGTTTTTTTATCTGCTTATACCACTAGGAAGAAATCTATAAAAATGAGGATTTTTAGCGAAAACATTGATTAAGCAGCATGATAATGATACGATAAGGGAAGGAGGAATGACATATGCTATTACAATTTCGATTTTCCAACTTTAGATCCTTTAAAGACGAAACGGTTCTCGATATGAGAGCCAGCGGAAGCAATGAATATTGCGACCATATCCGGTTTGAAGGCGTGGATAAAGTCTTACCGGTAACAGCAATTTATGGAGCCAATGCCAGTGGGAAGTCCAATGTTTTTCGTGCTTTATCAGATATGGCTTTTTACGTTCTGATTTCTTTTGCTTTTGATGATCAGATAAATCCAGAAAAGAATAATTTACCGTGGAAAATGTTTCAATCCCATTTTCCTTTTGAACCACATTTTTTTCAAAAAGAAAAGAATGTTAGCTACGAAGTCTACTTCACCATGCCATATAAAGAAAAAGTGCAGTATTTCAAATATGGCTTCTCCTTGGATGCCGAAGGAATCGCTGAAGAATGGTTAGGAAAAGCATTTAAGACAGATATCGAAAAGGGCCACCCTTATAAAATGCTGTTTGAACGCAAACGAGGCGAAGAAATCTTTTTAGCTAGCTCTATTGAAAAATATAGAAAAAACATAGAACTTTCCCTGCAAAAGAAAGTGTTGTTGCTTTCTTTAGGCACTAAACTGAAAATGGAACTCCTGTTAAAAGTATTTCAGTGGTTTACTCATTTCGTGTTTCTAAATGCGCAAGAGAAGAATGAAACATTTTCTCCAAATGAACTAGCCAAGAAGATGTTTGACAATGAGTTACTGAAAAATAGCGTATTAGACTATATCCGCTCCTTTGATACATCCATCCATGGAATTCATGTAAACAAAGGGCCTTCTGTAGAAAACTCGTTGTTTACAGGTGATCGGTATCAGATATACTTTATCCATGCAGACCAAAGTGGAGATAGTGCTGAGATTCCCCTGGAAGACGAGTCAGCAGGAACCATAAAAATGATTTCTCTATACCAAAAATTACAGGATAGCCTGCAAAATGGAGCTATATTCGTAGCTGATGAACTGGATATCAAGTTACACCCTCTGCTTATGAGAAATATTATTCTGAATTTTACAGATTCAGAAAGGAATCCAAAGAATGCGCAGCTGATTTTTACAACCCATAATACCATCTATATGGATATGGGCCTCCTGCGCCGGGATGAAATCTGGTTTACCGAGAAAAATGATAATGTTTCAGAGTTGTATTCCTTAGATGATATACAAGATGCCAATGGGAATAAAATTCGCAAAGATGCTAACTACGCAAAAAATTATTTACTTGGAAAATACGGTGCCATTCCCTACCTGCATGAATTGATGGAGGAAATCAGTCATGAGTAGAAATAGAAATGAATTGGCTGGTGGAAGACGAACAAGGAAACCGCGTCCACTCCGTCTAGGGGGCTACCTCATACTGACGGACACCAGCGAAACAGAATCCAATTATTTCCTATCCATCAAAGCAGAAATTCCGAGAGAACTCCAACATGATCTGCAAATGGTTATCTATTCCGGAAATAAAACCGAAGAAATCATCCAGGAAGCAGAAAAAAGGAGAAATGCATCTCCTAATTTTAAGGAAGTATGGTTAATTTTTGATCGGGATTATGTAACAAACTTTGACAGGCTGATTCAGGAAGCTGAACAAGATGGGATGCATCCCGGTTGGTCAAATCCATGTTTTGAGATTTGGTTATCCGCTTATCTGGGGGAAATGCGAAACATCTCCATTCCACAGAAATGTACCGAAAGATTTGCTGAACTGCTGAGAAATAGATGCCACATCAACGAATACCATAAAGCAGATATCCATTTACGAGAAAAACTACTACGTTATGGCTCAGAAGACGAAGCCATTCGTAAGGCTGATAGTAAATACAAATCAGCCTTACGAAGATATGAGAATCCGTCAAACATGATTGGATGCACTACAGTGTATCAACTGGTACGAGAATTGTTAGAAAAACAAAGAAATTAATTGGCCGTATTTGAAAATCAATCGAAAAGCTATCAACTATTACATCAATGAACGTACAAAATTGGATTAAATCGTGTCTCTGCAAAATTTTGTAGAGACTTTTTTGCTGTTTAAACAGAATTTTTGTGATAAGGTTGCGGTAAGGTTGTAAAAGCGCAAATTAGCTTTTAGGCAATAAAAAAGGAAGTGCAATTTTCCTCGTTATATTGCACTTCCTGACTGTTTTTATTTATTTTTTGAATCCATGTTAGTGTCAGCTTGGGAAGCTGGCGTTCTACCGATGAACTACACCCGCATCAATTACTTTATCATGATATCATATCTGGACCGCTTTTGCCAGTAGGTTTTGCAGGATGGGGGTTGACGGGCCTCCGGCCCGAAGGTTCTTAAGGTTCTTAAGTTTGACGGCCTTTCAGGCCGAGGGTTGTGGTATCGCCCTCTCGGTGCACAGCGAACACATTTTGAAGGAGCGCTAGCGACGCGCAAAATGTAGTGA
>ERZ1023862.31-NODE-31-length-26517-cov-7.829983_pt1 | contig 26517 bp, 23 predicted proteins | sample MGYA00380388_ERZ1023862 | MGnify/ENA primary metagenome ERZ1023862 (study PRJEB33179, sample SAMN07449007) | human gut metagenome | biome: Human-gut; feature: Human associated habitat; material: Faeces | host: Homo sapiens | place: India: Bhopal | collected... | reverse complement strand
GCATGACGGTCGGTGGTTTCGGGATGGTCGAGAGGGGCTGCCTAACCTCGTAGGCGCCAGCGCAGCAGGGGTGTCCTTAAAAATATTGCGCGCGAGAGTAATAAAAAAGGCAATCTCTTGCGTCAATTCTCAGATATTTTATATCTTTGCAACGTAAGAAATAAAAAATAAAACCTAAACATACGTATTGAGTATGAACAAACATTTGTTGTTGGGCTTTGACGTGGGCAGCAGCTCGGTCAAGGCTTCTCTGGTAGATGTCAACTCCGGAGAGTGTGTGGCTACGGCTTTCTACCCCGAGCACGAAGCACCGATTAAATCACTCAGAAACGGTTGGGCCGAGCAAGACCCTGAAATGTGGTGGGCCAATGCCAAACTGGCGCTTGCCCGCATCATGGCCGCGAGTGGCGCCAAGGGCGACGACATCCGGGCGATTGGCATTTCTTATCAGATGCATGGTCTGGTGTGTGTCGACAAGGCACAACGGCCCGTGCGCGACGCCATTATCTGGTGCGATTCGCGTGCTGTACCCTATGGAGAGAGGGCTTTTGCCGACCTGGGCAGCGACCGCTGTCTGTCGCATCTGCTCAACTCGCCCGGCAACTTCACCGCCGCCAAACTGGCGTGGGTCAAGGACAACGAGCCCGAGGTCTATGAGCGTATATACAAGGTGATGCTGCCCGGCGACTACCTCGCCATGAAGCTCAGCGGCGTCATCAACACCACCGTATCGGGTCTCTCCGAGGGCATGTTCTGGGATTTTCAGACCCACGATGTCGCCGGCTTCCTCCTCGATTACTATGGTTTCGACAGAGATATCCTCGCCGATATCGTGCCTACCTTCGATGTGCAGAGCCGCGTGAACCGTGAGGTGGCTGACGAGCTGGGACTCAGCGAAGGTACGCCCATCAGCTACCGCGCTGGCGACCAGCCCAACAACGCGCTCAGTCTGAATGTCTTCAATCCCGGCGAGATAGCCTCGACGGCTGGTACGTCGGGTGTAGTGTATGGAGTGTTAGGCGATGTTAATTATGATAAAAAGAGTAGGGTAAATACCTTCGCGCATGTTAATTATACTGAGGACCTCACGCGTCTGGGCGTGCTCCTGTGTATCAACGGCACCGGCATCCTCAATGCGTGGATGCGCCGCAACGTGGCTCCCAAGGGCATCTCTTATGCCGACATGAACGCGATGGCTGAAGGTGTGGCGCCAGGTGCCGACGGACTGCGCATCATCCCCTTCGGCAACGGTGCCGAGCGGGTGCTGGAGAACCGGGAGGTGGGATGCTCCATCCACGGCATCGATTTCAACCACCATACACAGGTTCATCTGGTGCGCGCTGCCCAGGAAGGCATCGTGTTCAGCTTCTGCTACGGCATGGAGGTGATGGCAGAGATGGGCATGGACATCCGCAAGATACACGCGGGAAAGGCGAATATGTTCCTGAGCCCGGTATTCCGCGAGGCGCTCGCCACCACCTCGGGAGCGACCATCGAACTCTATGAGACCGACGGCAGCGTGGGCGCCGCAAAGGGTGCCGGCATGGGCTGCGGCATCTACAGCAGTCACGAAGAGGCGTTTGCTACCTTGCGCAGGCTTGCCGTGATTGAGCCCGATGAACAGAAACGTGCGCAGTATGCACAGGCTTATGCCGAATGGAAAGGTATATTGCTACCAATGACATGACAATCTAAATATAATAAAACTTATATGTACTAATTATGGCAAAAGAGTATTTTCCACAGATTGGCAAAATCCCCTTTGAGGGTATTGCCAGCAAGAACCCTATGGCTTTTCACTACTACGACGAAAACAAAGTAGTTGCAGGTAAGAAAATGAAGGACTGGTTGAAGTTCGCAATGGCGTGGTGGCACACACTGGGTGGCGCAAGTGGTGACCAGTTTGGCGGACAGACACGCTCCTACGAGTGGGACAAGGCCGACAGCGCCCTGCAGCGCGCCAAGGACAAGATGGACGCAGGCTTTGAAATCATGGAGAAGCTGGGCATCCACTATTTCTGCTTCCACGATGTGGACCTCATCGACCCCGCTGACGATATCGACGAATACGAGGCCAACATGAAGGCCATCACCGACTATGCGCTCGAAAAGATGGCTGCCGCCGACGACATCCGTCTGCTCTGGGGTACAGCCAACGTATTCAGCGACAAACGCTATATGAATGGCGCTGCCACCAATCCCAACTTCGATGTAGTGGCTCGCGCCGCCGTGCAAATCAAGAACGCCATCGACGCCACCATCAAACTTGGGGGGCAGAATTACGTGTTCTGGGGTGGACGCGAGGGCTATATGAGCCTGCTCAACACCGATATGAAGCGTGAGAAGGAGCATCTGGCTCAGATGCTTACCGCTGCACGAGACTATGCCCGCGCCAAGGGGTTCACTGGCACCTTCCTCATCGAACCCAAGCCCATGGAGCCTACCAAGCACCAGTATGATGTCGATGTAGAGACGGTCGTAGGCTTCCTACGCGCTCACAACCTGCAGGACGACTTCAAGGTAAACATCGAGGTCAACCACGCCACACTTGCCGGCCATACCTTTGAGCATGAACTGGCTGTTGCCGTCGACAACGGCATGCTGGGCAGCATCGACGCCAACCGTGGCGACGCCCAGAACGGATGGGATACCGACCAGTTCCCCATCGACAACTTCGAACTCACTCAGGCCATGATGCAGATTATCCGCAATGGTGGTCTCGGCAACGGTGGCTCTAACTTCGACGCCAAGCTGCGCCGTAACTCTACCGACCCCGAGGATATCTTCATCGCCCACATCAGTGGCATGGACGCTATGGCTCGTGCGCTCGAGAACGCAGCCGAAATCCTCGAGCACAGCGAACTGCCCCGCATGGTCAAGGAGCGTTACGCTTCGTTTGACAGTGGCAAGGGCAAGGACTTCGAGGATGGCAAACTCTCGCTCGAGGACCTCGTGGCTTACGCCAAGGAGCACGGTGAGCCTGCCCAAATCTCGGGTAAGCAGGAACTCTATGAAACCATCGTAGCACTCAACTGTAAATAACTATGATATAGGCAATATTAAAGCTACACAATTACACTTTTTTCATAAATGTGCCGTCAGCAGAACGTGAGTTTAGCTGGCGGCTTTTCTTTTGGATGCATTTGGAAGCGTGGGGGTGACCTTGGTGAGCAGGGGGATGACATGGGGCATCGATGGGATGAACTTGGCGTGCGCCGGGATGGCTGCTGGCAGTGGCAAACAAACAAGCGGTGGGGCAGCAACCAGATGTGTGTCTGGAGTCTGCCCCACCGCTGTTTTATCGATGAAATCGGTGATTTTTGTTGTTATCTTGGCATTTCTGTCAGTGTCACCGGGCCTATCAGACCTGACGGCTGCAACTTGGAATCTTTCTTGTAGAAAGGATAGGAGGTATAGGTGTAACGCTTGGGACAATCGGGTTGCTGGTCGCCGATGATGCGGTTGCGCCAGAGGGTGGTGACGCGTATCTCGATGTCATTGTTGCCACGACGCAGGGCGTCGGTAATCTCGGTAGAGAACGGTGCGCGCCAGAGTATGCCCATGTTCTTGCCGTTGACGATGACCTCTGCCAGTGCGCTCATCTGCCCGAGGTTTATCCAGAGCCGCTTGCCGCGTATCTGGGCTTTGGTGAGTTTCACAGAGTTGCGGTATGTGGCGGTGCCAGCGAAGTAGCGGATGCCCGCGTCGTCGCTCTCGCTGAGCGAGCGCAACTGTGCCATCGTGGTCTGTGCCGGTGCGCCTCTGTCGGGCTGGAAGGTCACGGTCCAGGGGCCCTCGAGCGTGGCGGCGACGGTCTGGGCGTCGATTTTGACAGCCTCTGCCGCCGTGGGGTCGCTTTCGGTGCGGAAGACGATGAAGTAGGCTTCGCCGGGGTTCATCTGCAGGCTTACCTGGGTATAACCGGCAGCGGGGGTGTAGTCTACTGCACTCACCTCGCCCGTCTCGGGATGCCACAAGTAAGGCTTCATGCCCGTCACCCTGAACCTCGCGTCAAGCGAGCGTGTCTGGTAGCTGCGGTTGTTGACCCAGTATATCTCTGCCTGTGGCGTCTTTCGGTGTACGAAGCGCAGGCTGTCCATGCGGTCACAGTAGAAATCGGGCGCGATGCCCCATGCGGCGAGGGCGTCGGCGATGCTGGCGTTCTCCTTGACATTGGGGCGGTTGGCATCCCATATCTCGGCTACCAGACGGTCAAACTCCGCCTTGTCATCGTTGAGGCTGAGCACTGCCTGGGGTCTTGCGCCGCAGAGTTTCATGCCCTTGCCGACCATCGCGGCGATGTGGCGCAGCGCAGGAACGGTCATACGCTGGGTGTTGGCGTCGAGGGCGAGCACCTGGTAGGTCATCCCCGATGGCGTGGTTATCTTGCCGTCGCTGCAGGTCAACTGCTCCGTCAGCGCGGGCGTGTTGACATAGTCGTAAGACGCCGTCGGCGGAACCTGGGGTTGGTTGGCGTAGAAGAGTCCGGTAACATTGTTGTCGTCGCCATAGTAGTAGGCCACGTCGGCGACGTATCTGCCCTGCTGAAGCATATAACTGGTGCGCGAGAGATAGTCTACCCACGGGCGGGCTTGCTCTGCCCAAGTCTCGTGACGGTGTAACCACTGTCCGTAGACCTCCAGTCCCTGTCCTGGAACCTTGGTATCTATCGGCTGATGGGCACTGTCGTGGATGACGATACGGTTGACGCCGCTGGCGAATTCGAGGTCAGCGACAGGCTTGAGCAGGTTGGGCGTGAGGGAATAAGCCAGTCCGTCGCCGTCCAGTCCGTTGGATGTAAGGGATTCGGCGGCAACCAGATTCTGACCATAGATGTGAGCCACAGACGCCGATTCGCGTATGTCACCCTGCTTGCCGGTCTCGCCGCGGTCATTCATGTGCATCACGGGTTCACTCGCCCACATCGCACCCATAGGGATAGTGCAGTATTGCTTGACAGCCATGCCGTCGGCTTCATAGACGCGGCACGACTCGTGGCTCTCGAAGTAGGTACCCATACCCCGCGCCTTCATGGTGTCGGCTACCTGGCGGTAGAGGTTCTGCTCGATGAGTTCTCCGATGGTCTTGCGCCAGTCGAAGAGGAACCGGTCGGTCTTTTCGCTGCTCTCTACGATGGTTCCCGCCAATGCCGGCATCCACGGCAGCAGTTCGTAGCCGCGTCGGGCTTTGAACTCTTCTGCCATCCGTGGCGTCCAGTTGGCTATTCCTGCCTCATAACTGTCGATGAGCAGGTTCTGGAGTCCGCGTTTGCCCATCATGCCGCGCGAGGCGTCAACATACGTGGCGAGATAGGTGCTTATATATCGCTGCACAGCCTCTGCCGACATCTTGTCGACCTCGAGTCCGGTCGCCTCGGGCGACGCGGGATGGTTCATCTTGCCCGTGAGCGAGTAGCCGAAGCGCAGTATGCGCCAGCGGCCCATCGGTGCTTTCCACGTGAGCCTTCCGGTGCTGTCGGTGAGATGGGTGAGGTCTACCACATCAGTCAGCGCCGTGGCCTTGTCGGTCTCTGGCGTGGGGTAGAGCGGCAAGTCGACCGGCGTGCCGAATGCGGCTTTCTCCTCGGCATGGTTCACGCGGAAGGAGGTAAACAGGTTGAGCTCGCTGATGGCCAGCGGACGGCGGTCGGCTTTCCATACCACTCTGAAGTAGCGCGCCGTGGTCGGCGTGATGTCCACGGTGGTCAGCGGAGCACCTCCCAGCACCAGGTCGCATACCTTGGTGAAGTGCAGACCATCATTGCTTGCTTCCAACCATTTGGTCGGCGCGGGCCGCTTGTTGCGCCACTGGCTGTGCTGACGCCCGTCGGCGAGCGCCAATGCCCTGATGGTGTATGCCTTGTCGAGTTCTATCTTTATCCAAGCCACCTTGCCGGTGCTGTCGGCAGTCAGCTTCTGCGTCTTTGCCATGTCGCCGTCGGTGAGCATGGTCAGGTCTATCGCGCCGTTGCTCGCCGTCGCCTTCGCGCCCATCTCTCCGAGCGTGAGCTCGCCGTCGGTCCTCACCGCCACCACGGCGATGTCCTTGTAGTAGGTCTTGCTTGACGCGGTGCCCCTCGCCTTGATGTTCTGGAAGGCTCCGCTCACGCTGTAGGGTTCGGGTAGCGTCATGTTGATGGTCTTGCCTCCCTTGGCGGTGACCTCCCTCCATACCAGTTTCTTCATGGCGTCGCTGGGCTTCACCCACGGTCCTCCCGTGTTACTCCACCCCGGCGTGGCGGTCATCGTCGCTTCCATGCCGAGCGAGTCTGCCAACGCCACAGCATACGCATAGCACTCTTTCCATTCGGGTGTCATGTAGATGATGCGTTGTGGCACCACCTGTGGTGTCTTCTTTCCGGCGTCGAAGATATGGATGCCGCCGAGTCCTGCCCGATTCATCCATTCGAGGTCTTTGCGGATGCCGTCGCGCGATATGTTGCCGTTCATCCAGTGCCACCATACGCGCGGGCGGGCGCTTTGTGGCGGATTTATAAATCCCTCCTTCAGTACATCGGTTTGTGCCGCTGCGCCTATCGTTATCGAGGCCAGCGCCGTAAGCATGATGTTTCTTTTCCAGTTCATAGTGGTTATGTTGTTGTTTGTTCTTGTTTTCCGATTGATTACCCTGTCTTGCGCCGGGGGCGTCGCCGCACTCGTAGAGATGACAGTTGCACTCGTGGAGATGACCTTCGCGCTCGTGGAGATGACAGTTGCGCTCGTGGAGATGACCGTCGCTCCCGTGGAGATTGTCGTCGCTCCCGCCGCGCTTGCCCTTTATTTATATAAGGTGATGGTGACGGGCCCCAAGAGTCCTGCGGGCATCAGTATGTTCTTGGTTTTCTTGCTCCAGGGATATGAGGTCCACGTGTAGGTTGTCTCCCCGGCCTTGGCGAGTTTGTCGCCGCAGATGCGGTTCTTCCATGGGTTGGTTACGCGTATCTCCAGCGTGTTTTCGCCCGACTTCACCGCCGCCGAGATGTCGATGGAATGGGGCGAAAACCACGTTAATCCGCAGTATTTGCCGTTGACCCAAACCTCAGCTATATAGTTGACCGTGCCCAAGTTTATCCGGTAAGTCCGGGCACTGTCGACAGCACCGAGGAAGAAACGGTTGTGATAGGCGGCGGTACCCGAGAAGTATTTTACTGCCCGCGCCTCGGCCGGGTTGGCTATGGCGAGCGTGGTGTCGATATACGACTTGAGCGAGTCCATCACGATGGCGTCGGGCGTGCCCATCTTCCGTCCGAATACCACGCGCCATGGACTGGCTATCGTGTCACTTCGGAGCGGCAGAGACTCCGTTGCGCGGTGACGCAGACGCTTGTCGGCCTCGCCGCTGAAGACGACAAACAGCGCATCTGCCGACTTCAAATCCATTTCCACGTAGGTCGAGCGGCTGCCAGTCATGTAGGTCACATCGCTGATTTCGCCTGTCACGGCGTTCCATATCTGTGGCTTGCGCCCAGTGGTCCTGAACTCAAACCAATCGTGCATATCGCTCTTCGAACGATTGTTGACCCAGTAAATCTCAGCATCCCCAGTGGTGCGGTGTACGTAGCGGATGCTGTCCATGTGCGTACAGCGGAAGTCGGGCTCATCGAGCAGCGAGTCGATGGCATGGCGGGTCGAGCCGGTGTCGACGATGTTGCTACGCTTGCCACTCCAGAGGTCGTCGGCGATGCGGTCAAATTCAGCCGAGTCTGCCTTCAGCCCCATAGCCCGTGCCGGACGCCGCCCCACGATGGTCGCCCCCTGGTCTGCCAGCCTCTTCACGGCTTGCAGCGACGCCAGAGAGAGTCGGTCTGAGGTACCTCCAAGCACCAGCATGCGGTAGCGGCTGCCGCCCGGAGTCACGAGCCGGCCGCCGTCTGTATCGAGGTGGTGACAGAGTATGTCGCTGTTGATGAAATCCATGTTGCAACTCGATGGAATGGCTGGTTTCTGCTTGTCGAAGAGTGCCGTAGCGTTGGCTTCATCGCCATAGAAATAGGCGATATCAGCCACGTTGTTGCCCTGTTGCAGCATATAACTGCTGCGAGCCATATAGTCTGTCCATCCACGAGCCTGCTCGGCCCAGGTGCTCAGCCGGTTGAACCACATGCCATAGATGTCGAGACTCAGACCCGGCACCATGCTGTCGATGGGCTGGTGGACACTCTCGTGGATGACGATGCGGTTGACGCCACAGGCAAATTCGAGGTCGGCGATGCGCTTGAGCATAGCCGGATAGAGCCCGTAGACCAGACTGTCGCCCTGTGACGGGCCGTAAGCCGTAAACGACTCTGCCGCCACCTGCTTGCGCCCGAATACATGGGCTGCCGAAGCCGACTCCATGAGGTCTGCCTGCATTTCGAGGAACATTTTCTGGGTGAAATCAAGTGTCTGCGTGCGTGCCCACATCGCCGCCATCGGTATATCGGCCTTACACTTGGGTGCCAGTCCGTCGCCGACAAACGGGCGACTGTTTTCCATGGCTTCAAAGTAAGTGGTGAGACCCTGCTCATGGGCTATGCGCCCGACCTGACCATAGAGATTGTCGGTGATGAGCTCGCCCAGCGTCAGGCGCCAGTCGTCGAGAAACCTGTCCGACGCCTCTGCCGACCCGATTACCTCGCCTGCCAGTGCCGGAAGGTAGGGCAGCAGGTCATATCCACGCCTGCTCCTGAACTCCTCACGCATGTGGCGGGTCCAGGTGGCATATCCTGCTTCATAACTGTCTATGAGCAGACCGTTGACCACGCGCCCTATCATGCTGTCGCCCACCACGCGGCGGTAGGTGTCTATGTATGCCTTCATGTAGCGGCGCACGGCGGTCGAGTCGAGCTTGTCTACCTCCAGTCCGGTCGCTTCGGGCGACGCCGGATGGTTGGTCTTGCCCGTCAGTGAGTAGCCGAAGCGGTATATTCGCCATCGTCCCTCGGGAGCCTGCCAGCTGAGCCGCCCCTGAGCGTCCATATATCGGGTGAGGTCGATGACGCTGTCCAGCCCCGTGGCATGGCTGCCGGCGTGGGTGGGGTAGTCGATGAGGCGCAGCGGACCTCCAAAGCCAGCCTTTTCCTCGCTGTGGTTGACGCGACTCTCTGTGCTGAGCGTAAACTCGCTGATTGTCGCCGGTCGGGCATTGGGCTGGTAGTCCAGACGGAAATATCGTGCCTCGGTAGGTGGCAGAGAGAGGGTGAGGCGGGGCGTGGCGCCGTTGGGCACGTGGCATACGCGCCGCCACTCACGACCGTCGTCGCTGGCTTCGAGGTATTTGGTGGGGTTGTTGGGGTATTTCTCCCATGCGCCCAGCTGATGCGAGTCGGCTATGGTCATCGACCTGATGGTGCGGGGTCTGTCCAGTTCCACTTGTATCCATGCCTGCTTCTTCCGCGGCCCTATTGCGAAGGTGTGGGTGAAGTCGCCGTCGTAGAGGTGGCTGCCGTTGATGCTGCCTTCCGATGTGGTGATGCGCTTTACCATGCTTGCCATCCCCACGGCATCGTCTGCCACCGGCACGGCGATGACATACAGGTCTTTATAATATGGTGTCTGCTTTACGCCCTTGCCCTTGTTGCGATAATTCTGGTATTCTCCGCTGTGGGTGTAGGGTGCGGGCAGCGCCATGCTCGTGAGGGTGCCGCCGTTGATGACGGTGTCGCGCCACTCTATGCGTTTCATGGCGTCGTCGGGCGCTACCCATGGACCTCCGGTGTTGCTCCAGCCGGGTGCCGAGGGCAGCACGATGTCCATGCCGAGCGAGTCTGCCAGCCCTACAGCCAGCCTCAGACAGTCGTTCCACTCGGGTGTCATGTATTTCACGCGTTGCGGCACTATCTGTGGTGTGTTCAGTCCGGCGTCGAAGAGGTGCACACCGCTGATACCCACACGGTGCATCCACTCGAGGTCCTTGCGGATGCCGTTGGGGGTGATGTTGCCGTTCAGCCAGTGCCACCACACCTGAGGGCGAGCCTCATGTGGAGGGTTCAAAAAGCCCGATTTCATCGAACTTGTCTGCCCCTGTACGAGCAGTGAGCCACACAGTGCCAGCAGAGTCATTGCAGAGCGTATCATTCCAATTATTAGGGTTTGTATGGTATATGTCTATTGCTTTCAGGCATAAAAAGATATGCAATATTACCAATAAAAACCAAGATACGCAAGAAAAGACGGCAAAAGTTGTTGTTTATCTGCGTCTTGCCGTTCTCTTTGTGCGCTTGAGAGTGGCCTTGGGACGGGGCTCCATGCCCGGCACATCGTGCGTGATGGTGGCTCTGACGATGCGCACGTCGGTGAGCGGACGGTCATTGGCGTCACGCTCCACCGCCTGTATCTTCTCGACCACATCCATGCCCTCTGTCACCTCGCCAAACACCGTATAGGCACCGTCGAGATGTGGTGTGCCGCCCAGGGTGGTATAGACGCGCTCCATCTCAGGACTCATGGTGATGCTGTCGCCGAAGAACTGTTTCAGGTTCTGCCGTCCGCGCTCCAGGGTGGTCTCGTCGCACACCTTGCCATAGACGATATAGAACTGGGTGCTGCTCGAGCGCCGCTCAGGGTTGGTCTTGTCGCCCTCGCGGGCAGCCGCCAGTGCGCCGCGCTTGTGGAAGATCTGCGGCAGCCGTATCTCGGCGGGCAGGGTATAGTCGAGCGAGGTGTTGCCCAGCAGTTCGCCAGCGGGGGCATGCTTGCTGCGCGGGTCGCCCGCCTGTATCATGAAGTCGGGGATGACGCGGTGAAAGAGCAGCGAGTCGTAGAAGTGGTGGGTACGGATGAGCTTGAGAAAGTTGTCACGGTGCTGCGGCGTCTCATTGTAGAGCTGCAGACGGATGTTGCCCATAGTGGTCTCGATGAGCACTTCGGGGCGTTGCGCCGTAGCGGGCGCTGTCTGCGCCTTGGCGCCGAGGGCTGCCATGAGCAGCGCCAGGGTAGAGATGAGGGTCTTCTTCATATCAGTAGTTGTGTGGTTATCGTTTGTTTTCGTCCATTTTATCGCCGTCGATGTGCTCGAGACACCAGAGAAAGGCGTCGGCCATGCGCTGGTCTTCGTGGTCGAAGTGACCGCCCTTGTTCCATGCGAGCGTGGTGCTGCCGGCGCCCAACTGTGCCTTGAGCCGCTCGTGGTGGCGGCGTATGCAGTCGCCCACGGCAGCCATACGCTGGTTGCGGGCATGCTCTTCGCGGTCGCCCAGGCTCATGTACGCCTTGCGTGCCATGCTGGGGTGGCTGTCGGCATAGTTGTCCCAGTTCTTGACCCACACCGAGGGCGAGGCTGCCGCCACTGCGTCGAAGAGAGGACACTCCGATGCCGCCCAGAGACTGAAGAGTCCGCCCAGAGAGTAGCCTCCGAGGATGCAGGGCAGCTGTCCATACCTATTATATATATAGGGCAGCAGCCGGCGGGTCACATAGTCGAGCGTATCTATGGCGTGACGTCCCACCTCGGGGTCTCTCGCCACCGCCTCGTCGGCCCAGGGCATGAGGGAGAGTGCCCACTGCTGCAGGTCGATGCCCACAAAGACAAAGCCCATCTGGGAGCCTTGCTCTATGAGGCTCAGCTCGCTGTCTATGGTCTTGCGCTCGTGGCGGGCGGTCAGCTGTATGAGCACCGCCTTGGGTGTGCCTGCCGTGTGGATGAGACAGGGCTGGCTGTCGATGTCCAATGCTTTCATTTCGGTCCTTTTCTATATAAACGACGAAAGGGTTGGAAATATTATGTGCGACCGCCAAAAAACATTCTTGCCCAATGTGGCTATAGTCATGTGCTGTGACTTTCCTATGTACAGGACTGTTCAAAGTGTCGCATTGCTCAACAAAATCGCGATGAAAACGGGAAAAATAGAGGATATGTCTAAAAAGTGTACTTGTATAAGAAAAATGACCAAATGACGCATAAAAATCATATTAAAACCAAAATTACGGACAAAATGACCAAATGGGAGATGCGCGCAGATTATTTTCTTGTGGTGCGCGAGATTTCCCATTACCTTTGCAACCATCAAGCAAGCCACTCAGCGTGGACAAAAAATTGTAAAGGATAATCCCGCAACGGGTAAGACCATTAAGGAAAAAGAAAACCATCAAAACGCAAGAGTTATGTACTCAAAATTCGACAATCTGGACATCACAGTGGATTCTTCGGTGAAGAACATCACCCGCACAGCCTGCATGTATCTCTCCGAGGCCATCGAGCACGGCATCATGCTGTCAGAGAATCCTACAGCCAATATCGTGATCTATGACGACCGCATAGATTTTGGCCTGTGTATGAACCCTACCATGGACATGATGAACGAGGCTTACTTCCCCAACTTCTATGTGGAGAACGACAGCATCGTCTATCGTTTCGCGGGTAACGCTGACTGTGAGGTGACCGACCAGACCATCGATTACGTAGGCGCCTATGCGCCCATGACCAGCGAGGACAACCACGTGTTCAACATGATTTACTCCAAGTACGCATAAAAATCTAACTTAATAGGAAATAGCCGTCTTATATAGACATACACATTCTTTATATAAATACCCAAAGAGCCGGAGGCATCTGATAGAAGATTCCCTCTTGGTTCTTTTTTTTTTTGCCCATAGCCGACGGCGCTTCCCCTTGTGCTGCTGTCGGCACCGCTTATATCTACATGGCGCGTCAGGGCATCCCCCCGACAGTCCTGCTGCCATTTCCATCATTTCTGGGTCACTCTGCCTACAGCCGTAGCCACCCCGTTGGGCGTGGCGACTCTGTCGGCTGGTTCGTAACGGAAGTCACGAGCCCTCGTAACATAAGTCACGAGTCCACGTATCGTAAGTTACGAGCCAGCCACGACGTCAACCATGATGACCGTCAATGGCTTCCACGCCGCCATTGTTAGCCTCCTTTCCGCGCGGGGTCGTGAAGAGCGCGCCAACCCTTCCGCTGACGGCTGCGACAGCGCCCCGCGAAAGCCCCTCCCTATACGCAAACCCCCGAACTGCCCATGGTGGGAAGTCCGGGGATATGGTGTCTGTGGCTGATGTGGCAGCCAATAGCATGGTGGCCTATCCGGCCTGCTGCCCGATGGCCTTGAGCCTGAGGCGGCACTCCTCGAGTATCTCGTTGAGCGACTCCACGGTGTCGGCCCTAAGCATGGCTATGCGCGTCTGCTTGAAATCGGGTATGCCCTTGAATATGGGACTTGCCGCGAGGTGCCGGCGGGTGTGGAGTATGCCTCGGTATTCGTCGATGCGCTCCACGTTGATGCGCAACTGCTCCTTGAGCACGTCTATCTTCTCGTCGAGCGTCAGCGTGTCGCGTCCCTCGCGTATATCCTGGAATATCCACGGGCGGCCGAAGGTGGCGCGGCCTATCATCACGGCGTCCACACCATAGTCGTCGAACGCGCGCCGTGCCGACTCAGGCGAGTCGATGTCGCCGTTGCCGATGATGGGTATATGTATGCGCGGGTTGCGCTTCACCTCGCCTATGAGCGACCAGTCGGCCTGTCCGGTGTACATCTGGCTGCGTGTGCGGCCGTGGATGGTGAGCGCCTGTATGCCGCAGTCCTGCAGCTGCTCAGCCAGTTGGGTGATGATGAGGTTGTCGCTGTCCCATCCCAGTCGGGTCTTGACCGTCACGGGCACATGGACCGCCTTGACCACCTCGCGCGTGATTTCGAGCATGAGCGGCACATTGCGCAGCATGCCGGCTCCGGCGCCTTTGCCCGCCACCTTCTTGACGGGGCATCCGAAGTTGATGTCTATCACGTCGGGCTTGGCCTCTTCCACGATCTTGGCAGCCTCGACCATCGAGGCGGTGTCTCGGCCGTAAATCTGTATGCCCACGGGCCGTTCTTCGTCGTGCAGCACCATCTTGTTGAGCGTGGAGCGTATCGAGCGGATGATGGCCTCTGCCGATACGAACTCGGTATATACCATGGCGGCGCCAAACCGCTTGCAGAGCATGCGGAAACCTATGTCGGTGACGTCTTCCATCGGCGCCAGAAAGAGTGGGCGTGTGCCCAGGTCTATATTTCCTATTTTCATAACTTACTTATTTGAGCAGATGATACATTCCGCCGGCGAGCGACCTTACCACGCCCTTCATCTCGAGCGTGAAGAGCAGTGCCGAGAGGCGCGATATGGGTATGCCGGTCTTGACGGTGAGCAGGTTGACCTGCAGGTCGTTGGTGGCGCTGAGCACGTCGACGACGGTCTGCTCCTCTGCCGAGAGGTCGGGAAACAGCTGCCGCTCAATGCCCATGCGCGTGGCTTCGAGCAGCCGGTGGTCGTTCCAGTTGACGGCATTGACGAAGTCCTCGGCCGAGGTAATGAGTCCGGCGCCGTTGTCGCGTATCAGGTTGTTGCATCCGCGACATTCCTCGACATCCACCGGGCCGGGGAAGGCAAACACGTCGCGGCCGTAGTTCTGGGCGATGTCGCAGGTGATGAGTCCGCCGCCCTTGGCAGCGCTCTGGATGAGCAGGGTGGCGTCGGCCATGCCAGCCACGATGCGGTTCCGCCTTACGAAGTTCATCTTGTCGGCACGCGTCTGGGTCATAAACTCGGTGACGAGTCCGCCCTGGTGCAGCATCTGCACCGCCGTGTCGCGGTGGGCGGTGGGGTAGAGGTCGTCGAGCCCGTGTGCCAGCACGCCCACAGTCTCAAAGCCCTGCTGGAGCGCCTGGCGGTGGGCACAGATGTCTACGCCGTAAGCCAGTCCGCTCACGATGAGCACGCGCGGACACAGCTGTCGCAGGTCGGCGACAAAGCGGCGTATGATGTCCTGTCCGTAGACCGTGCAGCGGCGCGTGCCCACGATGTTGATGACGCGCTGCTGGTTGAGGTCGGCATTGCCCTTGTAGTAGAGCACCAGCGGCGCGTCGGGGCAGTCGTTGAGTCGCTGCGGATAGTCGCTGCTGCCATAGCAGAGCACCCTTACGCCATGCTCCATGGCCCACGCATACTCTACCTCGGCACGATGGGCGGCGTCGCCGCTGTTGCGGAATGCCTCTACCAGCCTGGGCGAGGCGTCGGGCACCAGTTGGCGTATGTCGGCGCTATGCTCCATGATGGCCGTGGCAGACCCTGCCCGGCGCAGGAGGTCGAGCATGCCCGCCATGTTGTAGAAACCTATGCGGGTGAGGGTGATGGCGTGGATGACGTCTTGCTCGTGGCTCATGGGTGCGTGCTGTCGTTGAGATAGGGGGCAAAAGCCTTGTCGTACTCGTCGCTTGTGCCCAAGCGACCGTTGATGAGCACCGCCAGTTCGACGGTGGCACGGAAGCAGAGGCGCTCGTCGCTGGCGCGGAAGATGTCGTGGTCGAACACCCAGCGTATGCCTTCCTTGCGCAAGGCCAACCGGGAGATGAGCACGTCGTCGCATCTGAGCGGCTGCTTGTACTGCAGGTTCATGCGCGCCACTACGGCGTCGATGCCGCGGCTGTGCATCTCGGCGAAGCTCAGCCCCGTGTGCTTCAGGAAGAGGTGGCGGGTGTGCTCGGTATAGTGCAGATAGTTGGCATTGTTGACGATGCCCTGGATGTCGCACTCGTAGTCTCTCACTTCCATGCGGGTCTCAAAGATATACTTCTTTATCATTGTCTTATGGGTTGTATGCTGTTTGTCTATAATGGTGACGGTGTCGGGGGCGGTTTCGGCCCATTTCATCGGGCTTTCAGATACTCGTAGCCGAAGCGGCAGCGCAGACAGTCGCGGCGGTCGCAGTAGGCCGACTTCAACTGGATGAGCGCCTGGGAGTCGCCGGCATTCTCGACCTCCAGTCCGCACTCGCGCCAGAGACGCACGATGTGGTTGTTTTCGGCGCGGGCCTGTTCGAGCAGACTGAAGGCGCGGTCGCAGAGCGCCTCGTTGCCCTTGTAGCGCCCGTAGGCGAAGAGCAGGGGGATGACGGTGTTGATGATGAGCAGATTGATGGAGAAGGGCGACATCTGCTTGTCGTTGCTCTCGGCTTCGGAGCCGAAGGTGTAATGGGTCTTCCAGTAGGGGGTGACCGATGTGTGCAGCGCCTCGGCCAACTGGGCGACGGTGGTACACTCGAGTATACGGCTCAGCCCTGCCTGGCGCGAGAAGTAGAGCTGCGCCAGCTGCGAGATGCGTATATGGGGGAAGTTCTGTGGTCGCAGCCGCAGAAACTTCCATAGATGGTGGTCCATAGGCGTAAGGCCGAACTTGTGGGCGAGGTAGCGGTACTCGCTGCGCAGTCGGCAGCAGTAGTCGTCGTGGTCGGCGCTGTCGCGATAACGCTCCGGGACGGCTTCAGGGGCGAGCAGTCCGGCTTGGCCCATAAACATGGCTTCTACCTGGAAAAGGTCGTCGCGGTGGTGGGCCACATCGTTCAGCGGGATGTGGTATGCCCAGGTCTCAAAGGCATCGCCATTGACTCCGAAACCGTAGTTGCGCGCCAGCGTGACGAAGTAGGCGGCTTCCCACGAGCCGTTGCATCGCTTCAGCCGTTGTCCTATGGCTTCGGTCTTCTGTTCCAGCCGCTCGGTCTGCAGTGCGCTCATCCAGCTGTGTATGGTGAGGCGGCTCAGCGACGGAATGATGTGGTAACAGGGAGGGTATTTGTCGGTGGCGGCGAGCTCGGTATAGCGCATACTGATGTTCTGGGGCACGCTGAGCTGGAGCTGGGGCGGGCGCTCTCCGCTCTCGGTCACCACGTCGGTGTCTACCGTCTCGGCTATATGCAGTATCACGTTGTTGTATCGTGCATCGCGCTGATGGCCATGCTGATACCAGTCGGAAGAGCGGGTATGGATTTCGATGTTGCCCACCCACAGGGTGCCGTCGATGCGTATCTTGGCGTTGAAGAAGTCGGGTCCGGCATTGGTGTTGTGCAGTCCCGGGTCTATCACCTCGACCTCCAGCCCGTCGGTGGTGGAGAGATGGCCTAACGGAAACATCTTGTGTTTCCATACATAGTGCAGCAGTTGTTCCATTGGCGTGAGCAAAATACTTATCGTGCAAAAATACGATTTTTTTCGCAAACGCCCGTTGGATGTGGATGAAAATATGCTGTGCGCCATCAAACTAATCACTTTTAGCCGCCCCGCCGGCTGCGGCGGGAGGGGTGGGGGCGTGTCATGGCGGCGCCCCTTGGCGGTAGCGGAGCGGTCGGCAGGGCGGCCGTCGCTACGGCAGTTTCGGCCTCTGCGCCCTCTTAAATCACGTTAACAGCAGCCCTCTATATATATAATAAGGTAAAAATGCTGCCGTGGGAGGTAAAAAATCGTGACCAATGGCGGATTATCCCAAATTTTATGTTTAACTTTGCCCTTGATGCCCACAAGCCATCGCACACAAAGCGCGGTGACGGGCGGGACAAACAGAACAAACAGCAAGCAAGATATGAAAATAGCACTTATCGGCTACGGTAAGATGGGGCACATGATAGAAGAGATTGCCCGTCAACGCGGCCACGAGATTGTAAGTATTATCGATGTCAATAACCAAGACGATTTCGACTCGCCTGAGTTCGCTTCGGCCGACGTGGCCATCGAGTTCACCAATCCTACTGCCGCCTATGGCAACTACCTCAAGGCGTTCAGCCATGGCGTGAAGGTGGTGAGCGGCTCTACAGGCTGGATGAAAGACCATAAGGACGATGTGGTCAACCTGACCAAGGACGGCGCCAACACCCTCTTCTGGGCTTCCAACTTCAGCATCGGCGTGGCCATCTTCTCGGCCGTCAACCGCTATCTGGCCAAGATTATGAACCAGTTTGACGAGTACAATGTGTGCATGCAGGAAACCCACCACGTGCACAAACTCGACGCCCCCAGCGGCACCGCCATCACTCTGGCAGAGGACATCATCGACAACATAGACCGCAAGAAGGACTGGAAACGCGGTGTGACCTACTGGACCGAGGACGGCCACCAGGACGAAGGTGACGGCAACATCACCGACGAGGACCTGGTAATCAACTGCGTGCGCGACGGCGAGGTGCCCGGCATCCATACCGTCATCTACGACTCTGAGGCCGACATGATAAGCATCGAGCACAGCGCCCACTCGCGCAAGGGCTTCGCCCTCGGTGCCGTGCTGGCTGCCGAGTTTACCGCCCAGCACAGCGGACTGCTCACTACTTCAGACCTCTTCAAATTCTAAACGACTATGATAGACAAGACAAAAGCCAAACTCAATATGAAAGTGCAGTGGACCAAGTTTCTGGTTGTACTGGCACTGTATCTTCTCTTTCTCGTATGGGTGAAATCGTGGCTCGGCCTGGTGGTTGTGCCCTTCATCTTTGATGTGTATATCACCAAGAAGATACGCTGGCAGTGGTGGCGTGATGCCGAGGCTCCTGTGAGGTTTGTGATGAGTTGGGTCGACGCCCTCGTGTTTGCACTGGTGGCTGTCTACTTCATCAACCTCTTCTTCTTCCAGAACTATGTCATCCCCTCTTCTTCGCTTGAGAAGAGTCTGCTCACGGGTGACTATCTCTTTGTGAGCAAGGTGAGCTATGGCCCCCGCATCCCGCAGACCCCGCTCACCATGCCTCTCACCCAGCACACGCTGCCCGTAATCAATACCAACAGCTACATCTCCTGGCCCCACTGGGACTATCGCCGCGTGAAGGGCTTGGGCCATGTGGAGCTCAATGACATTGTGGTGTTCAACTATCCTGCCGGCGACAGCATCCTCACCGAAGAGCGCTATTCCACCCAGTATTACTCTATGGTCTACGGCTTCGGCGCCAACCTCTATGAGCAGAAGTACGGTGCCACGCCCGATGTGAGCAGCATGAATCCTATGGAGCAGCGCCGCTACTATGGTGAAATCTACGGGCTGGGCCGCCACTATCTGGCCAGCATGCCCACGGATTTTGGCGACATCAGCAGCCGTCCTACCGACCGTCGTGAGAACTATGTGAAGCGCTGTGTGGGATTGCCCGGACAGACCCTCCAAATCAAGAACCATATCGTCTATCTCGACGGCAAGGCCAACAAGGAACCCGACAATGTGCAGTATGCCTATGCGGTAGCCCTGAAGCCGGGCAAGGAAATCCCCGACGAGATGCTGCAGCAGCTGGGTATTTCTATGGAAGACCTGCTGTCGCTCAACCAGAACGGATATATGCCCCTCACGGCCCGTGCCGTCAAGGCGCTGCGTGAGCGCAAGGATCTGGTAGACTCCGTGGTGTTCTACAACGACCCCTCGACCTTCGAACTCTATCCCAAGAACGCCTACACCGGATGGACCCGCGACAACTATGGTCCCGTGTGGATTCCCAAGAAGGGCGCGAGCATCCAGCTGACCCTGAAGAATCTGCCCATCTATGAGCGCTGCATCAAGGTGTATGAAGACAACGACCTGCGCGTCGACGGCCGTGGCCGCATCTTCATCAACGGCAAGCAGGCCAAGAGCTATACCTTCAAGATGGACTACTACTGGATGATGGGCGACAACCGTCACAACTCGGAAGACTCGCGCTACTGGGGATTTGTGCCCGAAGACCACGTGGTGGGCAAGCCCATCTTTATCTGGTGGAGCTCTGACCCCGACCGTAAGGGCTTCGGCGGCATACGATGGAGCCGTCTGTTCCGTTGGGTAGATAACATCAAGTAAGTAGGACTATGAGCGGCACTGTCAAAACCCTATTGATTGTGGCAGCGGCAGCAGTGCTGCTCTTCCTGTTTCGTGTGTCTGTATGTACCATCTACACCATCCCCGACAACACGCTCGCCCCTGCCGTGAAGCAGGGCGACAGGGTGCTGGTAAATCGCTGGAGCTACGGACTGCGTGTGGGTGGCAACGACTGGATAAGCTACTGCCGTATAGCCCGTAAAACGGTAGAAAAGGGCGATTTCATCGCTTTCGATGCGCCTGTCTCTTCTGCTGCAAAGAGGGCTGTAATGATGGGTAGAGTAGTGGCTGTGCCCGGCGATACGGTCAAGATAGACGGCCAGATGTATGTCATCCCGCGTGGATGCCAGGTGTGTACCTGTGGCTGCATGTCGCCGTGCATCGTCAACCCCAACCAGCATGGCGGCGATATGCTCGTCGCCGAGAGGGACATCATCGGCAGAGCCACCTCGGTCATCTACAATTTCAACAATTATTATTTCGACAACTCGCGATGGTTTCTCCCGATACGCTGACACCAGCCCTTCTTTCCACCACTTATTTCGGTCCGATACAATGGTATCAGAAACTCCATCGGCATAAGTCCTGTCTGATAGAGCGGCATGAGAGTTTCATCAAGCAGACCTACCGCAACCGCATGGTCATCGCCACAGCCAATGGCGCGCAGACGCTCTCTATCCCCGTGACCCACGACGACTCGATGCTTATCACCGATATCCGTATCTCTGACCACGCCAACTGGCGGCATGTGCACTGGAACGCCCTCGCTTCGGCCTACGGCGAGAGTGCCTTCTTTGAGTATTATCAGGATGACATCCGTCCCTTCTTCGAGCAGAAGTGGGAGTTTCTGTATGACTTCAACGAGGCCATCATGTACAAGATGATAGAGCTGCTCGACCTGCGTGTGGATGTGGGTGCCACCGAGAGTTATATCAAAACAGAAACTCACGATAATGCCGATGTTATCGGTGATTATCGTGAGTCTATACGTCCGAAGAAGCCGCTGCCTGATGCGGCTTTCTGTCCTCAGCGTTATTATCAGGTCTATGCCCAGCGGCATGGATTCATTCCCAATCTGAGCATCCTCGACCTCCTCTTCAACCAGGGCAACGAGTCGATACTCTATCTCTGATACCTTATTTATATATAAGCGTGGTGAGCTGCGTAGGGTCAAAGACCGTCTGCGCCACTTGCTGTATGTCGGCGGCGGTCACGCTGTCTATCTGGGCAAACAGCCGCTCGGTGTCCTTCTCCCAACCATAATGGAGGAAGCTCTTGGCAAAATCGAGGGCAAAGTTCTCCCTGTTGTCGCAGGCGATACCTATCTGCCCCTTCAACTGGCGCTTGGCGTTGGCGAGCTGGGTCTCGGTGAGGCTGTGGTCGCACACGCGGTTGAGCTCGCTCCTCACCAGGCGCATACAGCGCTTCACGTCGTGAGGGTCGCAGCCGAAATAGGTGGCCCACATGCCTGTGTCGCCATAGCAGACCATCGAACTCTCCACGGTGTAGACCAGTCCGTGGCGCTCGCGCAATGCCATGTTCAGGCGGGCATTCATGCCCGGTCCACCCAGGATGTTGTTGAGCACAAAGAGCGCTATGCGTCTCGGGTCGTGGATGTCGAAGGTGCGGTTGCCCATCATCACGTGGGCCTGGTGGGTATGGCGCTCGCTCACGATGGTCTGCCCGGTAAGCGGCTGCATGAATGGCGATGGAATGGGCGAAAATGGCTTGTGCTGGCCACCCTCGGCAGCCACCGTGCAGTCCATAGCCTTGCACAGCATACGGGTGAGTCGGCCGAAGTCTATGTCGCCGTAAGCGAAGAAGATGGCGCGGTCGGCACGGTAATGCTCGCGCGTGAAGCGGAGCGCATCGGCGGTGGTGAAACGCCTCACCCTGTCGGCATTGCCCAGAATGTTGTGGCCCACGGGATGCCCGGCGAAGACCAGGTTCTCAAACTCGTCGTAGATGAGCTCGGCGGGGCTGTCGTGATAACTCTCTATCTCGTCGCAGATAATCTCCACCTCCTTGTCTATCTCGTGCTGGGGATAGACCGAATGGAAAACCATGTCGGAGAGCAAGTCCACCGCCCGCGCAAGATGGTCGTTCATCACGGCGGCATAGAAGAAAGTGTCTTCCTTATTGGTAAATGCGTTGAGGTCGCCTCCCACGCGTTCAAGAGCATTGATGATGTGGCACGCCTTGCGCCGCTCAGTGCCCTTGAAGGTGACGTGCTCGCAGAAATGGGCGATTCCTTCGTCATCTTTGGCTTCGTGGCGCGAGCCTGCAGCCACGCCATATCCGCAGAAAACTACCCGTGACGCCGAGGGGAGGTGTATCACCCTCAGACCATTCGACAGAGTGCATGAGTTATATTCCATAATTATGTGCAAAATTACGGAAATTTGCTTTGATAATTGCGTAAAAATATAGATATTTGCATCTAAAATAACTGATATGCGCAAAGTAATAGGAATAGGCGAGACAGTGCTCGACATCATATTCAAGGACAACCACCCTGTGGGCGCTGTGCCTGGAGGTTCGGTCTTCAATGCCATGATTTCCCTTGGCCGTTGTGGCGTGGCTTCCACGATGCTTACCGATACCGGCCGCGACCGTATCGGCGACCAGGTGGTAAGTTTTCTCAGTGACAATGGCGTCTGCGCCGACTATGTGCAGCGCTTTGCCCATGGCCAGTCGCCCGTGTCGCTTGCCTTTCTCGATGAGGCTAACAATGCCCAGTACATGTTCTATCGCGACAGTAAGGTAGACCGCCAGGACATCAATATCCCTGACCTCCACGCCGACGACATCGTGCTCATAGGCAGCTACTATGCCCTCGACCCCGCCGTGCGCCAACAGGTGGTAGCCCTGCTTGACCAGGCGCGCGCTGCCGGTGCCATCATCTATTACGACATCAACTTCCGTCCTTCCCATCGCACCGATGTGATGAAGGTCACGCCCAATCTGCTCGACAACCTTGACTATGCCGACATTGTGCGTGGCAGTGTCGACGACTTCGAGGTGCTCTACCGCAAGCAGGACCCCGAGACCATCTACAAAGCCGAAATCTCGTTCTACTGCAAGCGCTTCATCTGCACCCGAGGCGCCCAGCCCGCCGTGGTGCTGGCCGATGGTGGCGTGGTGGGCGAATACCCTGTCGACACTACCGACACCGTGAGTACTATAGGTGCCGGTGACAACTTCAACGCCGGTTTCATCTACGGTCTGCTGCGCCAGGGCATCACCCGAGACCATCTCGACTGCGGGCTCACGCAGCAGCAGTGGGACGGACTCATCGCCGACGCGCTGGCGTTTGCCGCCGAGAGTTGCAAGAGTATCTACAACTATATCTCTGTCGATTTCGGCAACAACAAGCAATTACCAAATCATATTTAATATGAACATTATTAATAATAACATTTACTATGTAGGAGTCAACGACCGCAACAAGTCGCTCTTCGAAGGACTGTGGCCGCTCCCATATGGAGTCTCTTACAATTCTTACCTCATCGACGACGACAAAGTGTGTCTCATCGATACCGTGGAGGTCGATTTCTTTGCCCGGTATATCCGCAATATCCGCGAAGTCATCGGCAGTCGCCCCGTTGATTATCTCGTCATCAACCACATGGAACCCGACCACAGCGGGTCTATCGCCCTGCTGCGCCAGTATTATCCCGATATGCAGGTGATAGGCAACAAGAAGACCATCGGTATGCTCGAGGGTTTCTATGGTGTCACCGATAACTGTGTAGAGGTGAAAAACGCCGAATCCATCGCTCTCGGCAAGCACAACCTTACCTTCCACCTCACCCCCATGGTCCACTGGCCCGAGACCATGATGACCTACGAGTCTGCCACCCAAACCCTCTTCAGCGGAGATGCCTTCGGCTGCTTCGGAGCCCTCAACGGAGGTGTCATCGATGACGCCATCAACACCGACTGGTGCTGGGACGAGATGTCCCGTTACTACTCCAACATCGTGGGTAAGTATGGCATCCCTGTGCAGAACGCCTTGAAGAAGCTCGCTGGTCTGCCGCTCGCCTACATTTGTTCCACTCACGGCCCGGTTTGGCACAGCTACATCGACAAGGTCGTGGGCATGTACGACAGCATGAGCCGCTACGCCACACTGCCCGGCCTGGTCATCTGTTATGGCACCATGTACGGCAACACCGAGCGCATGGCCGAGGTCATAGCCGAGGCAGCCTCCAAAGCCGGTCTCAAGGACATTCTGCTCTACAATGTCTCCAAGACCCATCACAGCTACATCCTGCGGGATATCTTCAAGTATCGCGGACTCATTGTCGGAGCGCCTACTTATAACGCCGGACTCTATCACGAGATGGATGTGCTGCTGGCAGAGATTGCCAACCGCGACGTCAAGGACCGCCTCTTCGGGTGGTTTGGCAGCTACGCCTGGGCAGGTAAGGCCGTGCAGAAGATAACTGAGTGGAACGATACCCGACTTCACTTCGAGGCCGTCGGCACTCCCGTTGAGATGAAGCAGTCTCTCAATGCCGAGACTCAGGCTCAGTGCGAGGCGCTGGGAAGAGCCATGGCCGAAAAGCTCCTTGCCGATGAGTAATCCCCGCACGCTGAAAGACTGGTTTATAGCGCTCCGCCCCTGGTCTTTTTCCACCTCTGCCATTCCCGTGATAGCGACGTTGGCTTTTGTGTGCTTTGCCTCTCATCACGACATTGACTTGGGGTCTTCAGCCTCTGCTCCCGACTACGCCAACGGTTTCCTCAGCCTGCTGATGATTATGCTGCTCCATGGCGGAGGCAACCTCGTGAGCGACTATTACGACCATGTGCGTCGCGTAGACCTCCCCGGCTGCCCCAATGGAGTCCATTGGATATCGTCGGGCGTGTTCCGTCCGCGCGAGATATTGGTCTATGGCCTTCTGCTCCTTGCCATAGGTGCTGCCGTGGGCGTGCTTATCCTCTTCCGTTCAGACATTGAGGTGCTGTGGATAGGCGTCCTTGCGGTGGCCTTGCCCTTGGGCTATCCCTGGCTCAAGGCCCATGCCCTCGGCGATGTCGACATCCTGCTCTGCTTTGCCGTCCTGCCCGCGCTGGGTACCTGCTTTGTCATGACAGGCGTCTACTATCTCCCCGTGCTTTTCCTCAGTCTTCCCTACGGACTCCTCACGGTGTCTATCCTCCATGCCAACAATACCCGAGACCGTGCCAACGACCGCCGGGCCGGACTCCTTACCCTCCCGCTCATCCTCGGGTGGCAGGCGTCGCGCCGCCTCTATGTGGCCTATCTTGTCGTGCCCTATCTGTTGGTACTCTTTGTCATGGGATTTTATTTCTGCCACTCTGCCACCATCCTCTGTCTGCTCCTTGTGCTGCTCACGCTGCCTGTTGCCGTGCGCAACATCAGGGCGATGATGACCGCAGAGACCGAGGACAAGCAGGACATCGGTGCGCTCGACCAGATGTCGGCGCAGCTGCAGCTCGTCTTCGGACTCTCTTACTCCCTTGGATTTGCTTTGGCCTCTTTTGTATAAAAACATGGACAATATGACGATGGAATCGGCAAAAATCAACGACTCTCGGGTCTGGATAGCGGTGGCTGTGGCTGCTGCGCTATGGTTTGTGATGTTCTCGCCCTGGACGGCTCCGATGGTCAACTTCTGGTATGCCATGACCGCCTCGGCCGTCATCCTTGTCACCCTCTCCACCTGCTTCTGCCGCCAGTGGCTTGCCGACATCCGCCCCACTGCCAGCCAGCTGGCCCTGGGGTTGGTCATCGCCCTGGTGCTGTGGTGCATGTTCTGGGTGGGCGACAAGGTGTCGCAGCTGCTGTTCAGCTTTGCCCGCCCCCAGGTCGACATGATTTATGGCATGAAGAGCGGCACAGCCTCTGCCCTCATCGGCGTGCTGCTCCTGCTTGTCATCGGCCCTGCCGAGGAGATTTTCTGGCGCGGCTATGTGCAGCGCCGCCTCTCCCAGCGCTGGAATGTCAATGTGGGGTTTGTTGTCACGCTTGCCCTCTATACGTTGATGCATGTGTGGTCTTTCAACTTTATGCTGCTCATGGCTGCGCTGGTGGTAGGAGCCTTCTGGGGACTTCTCTACCGTCTGCGCCCGCAGTGGCTCACCGCCCTTGTCATCTCCCACGCCGTGTGGGACGCCTGCGCCTTTGTGTTTTTCCCTTTCTGAATGTTTTTCCTCAACCGTCTGACCTATGAAGAGATTTAAGTTTGGACTCCTGCCACGCATCCTGGTGGCCATCGTCTTGGGTATCGTTGTCGGCAACTGGCTGCCTCTGCCCCTAACCCGTGTGTTCATCACGTTCAATAGCATCTTCGGCCAGTTTCTGGGCTTCATGATACCCCTCATCATCGTCGGACTGGTCACCCCCGCCATCGGCGATATCGGTCGCGGAGCCGGACGGCTGCTGGTCGTCACCGTGCTCATAGCCTATCTCGATACCGTCTTTGCCGGACTCCTCTCCTTTGGCACCGGCTCCTGGCTCTTCCCCGACATGATAGGCAGCGTCACCTCTGCCCAGGTCGAGAAGGCCACCGCCATCGAGCCCTATTTCACCATCTCCGTGCCGCCGCTCATTGATGTGATGAGTGGTCTGCTCTTCTCCTTCGTCGTGGGCTTGTGTATCGCCTATGCCCAGCTGCCCACGCTCAAGGGGCTCTTTGCCGACTTCAAGGCAGTCATCGCCACCACCATCTCCAAGGCCATCATCCCCCTGCTGCCCATCTACATCTTCGGCATCTTCCTCAACATGACGCGGTCTGGCCAGGCTTACCATATCCTTGCCGTCTTTGCCCGTATCATCGTGGTCATCTTCATCCTCCACCTTTTCATCCTGCTCTACGAGTTTGTCGCTGCCGGCATCATTGCCCGCCGCAATCCCTTCAGACTCCTCTACTTAATGATTCGGGGATAATTGAGATCTATAGTCTACTAGTCGTCGGCAGCC